>Ga0315291_10000588_pt1 | contig 48416 bp, 27 predicted proteins | sample YL17G12_20_MG_FD_203070 | JGI IMG/M metagenome (GOLD analysis project Ga0315291, IMG submission 203070) | Sediment microbial communities from Yellowstone Lake, YNP, Wyoming, USA - YL17G12_20 | ecosystem: Environmental > Aquatic > Freshwater > Lake > Sediment | place: USA: Wyoming | collected...
CCGAGGCGCCCCGCCCCTCTTTTTTTTCTGCCCGACATCCCAGGCTGTCGCCTCCCCTTGGGGGGACGGGAGGGGGGATGACATTTTCCTTCTGGAATTACCATGACATTTTCGCTTTGGCGCGACATGTTAAGGCCTTCTCGCTTGACTCGCGAAAAAGAAATGCGATAATATGTCCGATTGATTGTGGACATTTTTAATCGGATAATACAGCTTTGGCATGCGGAACTGGATTGGTCTAAGAATTAGCAATTATCATGATAAAAATCACCCCAAAAAAGATAGGAAGGGGATGGCGAGTAGAAGGATATAGCCTTGATAAGCATATTGTTTCGAGTGTTTTTATTGGCGAAGATGAATTCGGTCATCCCCAATTTGAAACCAAACGGACAGAACTCGGCGAACTGCTTTTCCGCTATAAGTACCGATCTGACGAAGCCGCACTTCCCGTGCTCGTAAAGGGGTTTCGGATTTCTTGTTAAGGTGGAACCCGCAATTTGACATGATAATCCCTGTTCCACCTACCAAACCCAGAAAAGTCCAACCGGTTCTGGAACTTTGTTTAGCCATTGCCAGAAAAGTCGGTAAACCATGTCAACTTGGCTGCATAACCAAAGTTCAGGGTGCATCTGAGATGAAGAATATTAAATCTCGAGTGGATAAGAATTGCCTTCTCAAAGGAAAAATTAAAGTAGATCGAAGGAAGGTTGATGGCAAGAAAATTTTGCTGTTTGACGACCTATATGATATGGGAGCGACCTTGAGCGCAATTGCTGAAGCGCTTTTTAATGCTGGAGCAAAAAAGGTTTTGGCATTGACAATCACGCGCACGGGGAGTGAAGCATGACCGAGGTTTTCATAGGGGGCTCTCGCAAAATCAGCCGGCTTGATAGTCAGCTAAAAAGGCGGATTGACCGTATAATAGATAAGAGGATCCCAGTAATTGTCGGGGACGCAAATGGGGTTGATAAAGCGGTTCAAGATTATCTTTATGATAAAAAATATGATTTTGTTCAAGTATTCTGTTCCGGCCATTCATGCCGCAATAATTCCGGCGGATGGCCTTTGCGTTTAATTGCCGTTAGCCACAAAAAGAAAGATTTCTCGTTCTTCGCTGCCAAGGATCGGGCAATGGCGGACGAGGCTTCAATAGGGCTTATGATCTGGGATAAAAAAAGCATTGGCACTATCATCAATGTCCTGCGTATGATCGCCAACCGCAAGAAAGTAGTGCTTTATCTGGCGCCTGACCATGTGTTCCTTGATCTCAAGAGTTACGAGGATTTGCAAGCTCTAATTGCGCGTTGTCCTTCTCGGTTGAGAGAAAAAATCAAGATAAAGATTGAATTGGATAGCGCTACAAAAGAAGCCGAGAAAAGCTCTGTGGAAGGCAGCTTATTTTGATTTGTTTACAGAATTTAAGGCGAATCTGAGCTTAACTATACGAGACGACATAAGTCGCTTGAGCGCGGGGATGAGGTTGAGAAATCTCATCCATTTCCAGCGCCGCGGATGGAAGTCCATGGTCAGCCATTCCTCCACGAACCTGATCGCAGGGTTCCAGGTCTCGAGCTCGCGGGAATCCTTCAGGCCCCATTTGAACCGAGGGTGAGACCTGCTCTGCCTGAGCGAGGGATGGGCTCCGGCCGACCCGCCGACCGCGATGGGCGGGAACATGTCAATCAGCATTTGCGCCCCGGGGAAACTTTGCGCCAGCTGGTCCAGCAGCCGGCGGTTCTCTTCCTCGGCGAGGTAGTAGAGGAGTCCTTCGGCGATTAAGAGCGTGGGCTCTCCTGCGGGCACGTCATTGGTCCAGGAGAAATCGAGCACGGACTTGGCGATGAGCCGGTCGCGGTCGCTGGCCTTGAAAAGCCGGCGGCGCAATTCAATAACTTCCGGTTGGTCAAGCTCGTAGAACCTGACTCTCCCGTTGTCCACCCTGCCAAAGCGGCTGTCAAGGCCGCAGCCCAAGTTGATCACCACTCCCGCGGGGTGTTCTTGCAGGAAAGTTTTGCAGGCGTCGTCCAAAAGCTTGGTGCGGATCACTATCGCAAGGTGCATGAACCAGAGCCGGTTGAATTTCCCGTCAAACTCAATGCCCAGCCGGTCCAGGATCTCCTGCGCATTCTCGTCCCGGACAATCGCGTCCTTCCGCCTCGCCTCCATGGCCCGGGCCTGCAGCGGAACAATCAGCGTCCGGGCAACGCCTTGCAGGTCTTGGATCTGCTTGTCCATTACCGGCAGCTATTCTTGAATCGATTTCCGGATTATGCAATAAGCTTCGCAGCGGGCAAGGGCGAGCTCCGGCTCGCCCGTACACTGCACAAGGATGCTATTTATGGAATTTGTCTTCGCGCCACATGGAGGGGTTATTGCGGATATATTTCCTGGTCCTTCCAAGGTCTACCTCGTCTCTTATGATGCGTTCGTAATAATTGCGGTGCCGGATGGCGGCGCCCGGAGTGCCGCGCAGTTCATTTATTCTCTTGCTGACCGCGGCCTTGAATTGGCCCACAATCAGGCCCAGAGATCCGGACCTCCGCCGGCCAAGTCCTCTCTCCTTTGCCTGACGGTCGGCCCGGAGCACCGCCCCTTCGGTCTTGTAGTTGTTGATTGCGATGATGGCGTGGATGTGATTGGGCATAATTATAAAAGCATCGAGGGATATCTCCGGCCTTATCTCTCCGGTCTTGTCCCATTCCTCGGCGACTATTTCGCCATAACCATTCAGCCGGATTTCTCCGTTTTCGCACGAACCGAAAAGGCATTCCATGTTGCGAGTGGCAAAGGTCACGAAGTAATATCCTTCTTTGCGATAATCACATCCCGGCAGCCGGATTGATTTTCTTTGCATTTTGATCCAAATCCCATCCCTATACCGTGTACAGGCGAGCAGAAGCTCGCCTCGAATTCACATTCCAATTTGCATGGCCAGGCCTTCAGCAAGCGGCCGCAGGGTCTTTTCCGAAAAGTCGAATTTGAGACCGGCCGCGGCGAATAGCTCCGGCAGCGGACGCGAGCCGCCCAGCGCAAAAGCTTTCCTGAGAACCGCGAGCGCTCCTTGCTTGTCCTTCTTGGCGGCCTGATAGACCTGCAGCGCGCCCAGGAGCGCGATCCCGTATTCAATGTAATAGAACGGCCAGAGGAAAATATGAATCTGCCGTTGCCACGAACTCTTGTACGCGTCCTCGTATCCCGAAATGTCCACCCTGGGACCGAAGCGCTGGTTAAGCTCCATCCAGAATTTTTCGCGCTCAGCGGCCTTGTGCCCCGGATGGGTGTAAAGCCAATGCTGGAAAGCGTCCACCTGAGCGCACCAACTCAGGAATAGAAGATGCCCCTCAAGGTCGCGTTCGTATGCGCGCCGGGCGTCTTCCGGGGTGTAGAAGGCTTCAAAGTGATCGCTGCCCAAAAGCTCCAGGGACTGGGAAGCCAGTTCGGCGAATTCCGACGGCGCGCCCCGGTAAGGCATGAGCGGCTCTTCCCTGCAGTCCATGGAATGGACCGCGTGCCCGCATTCGTGCAAAAGCGTGACCACGTCGCCGTGCGTGCCCACCGTGTTGGCGAAGATGAACGGCAGCCGGTGCTCCGCCAGAACGGATTGGTAACCTCCGGGACGCTTGCCCTTGCGGCTATCGAGGTCGAGCAGCTCGTGCTGGTCCAGGAACGCCAGCACCTTGGCGAAATCAGGATGGACGCGGTCAAGAATCTTGACGCAGCCCTTGACCAGCTGGTCCACGGAGGTGAACGGCCGGAGCCGAGGCTTGCCCTCCGCGTCAACGCCCAGGTCCCAGGGACGCAGCGAACTCAAACCCATCTTTTGACGCCGGCGTTCATAGATCCGCTCCTGCAATGGCATGATAACTTTTTCCACCGCCTCGTGGAATTGCAGGCATTGCTCAGGGCCGTAGTCATATCGGCCGCTGCTCTTGAAGGCATAGTCGCGATAATTTTTGAACCCGGCGTTGCGCGCGATCCGCTGCCGGAGGCCGAGAAGCTTGTCGAATATTGTTTCCATCTTGACCCGGTCCTGCAGCCGCCGCTTGGTCATGGTCTCCCAGGCCGCCTGCCGAAGAGACCGGTCCGGCTCTTCAAGGTACCGGCCCATCTCCTGCATCGTGTGTTCCTTGCCGCGGAAATTCACAAGCATCGCGCCCAGAATTTTCTGATAGGCAACCGTCTGCCTTTCCTGGAGGATGAAAAGAGGGATGTTCAGCGACCGGAACAAATCAACCTGGTTCCGGACCTCGCGGTCAAGCACAAAGTAACGGTCTTTGGGCAGGAGCGCCCGGCCGGGGGACGACAGATATTTACGGGCCAAAATAAACGTCCCCAGTTGCGACATGCTGTCGATTTTTTTGACAAAGTTGAGGTATTGTTTTTCGCAGGCCGGGTTGTCGGTGTGGCAGGTCATGTTGATGTAGAGCTTGGAACTGGTCTCGGCCAGCGCGCTCGAGAGGTCGTTGGAATCAAGCATCCATTCCTGCAGGCGCTCGGCAGTGGAGATCTCAGCCCTTTGCAGCAGGATAAATGGCGATATGAGGTGGGACAATTTGGTCAGGTCCGCATTGGCCGGGACTATCCTCCGAGGATAAGGCGGCGGGAGGTCCTTGCCGATCGCCAATTCGAAGCCCGCCTCAGCACCTTTGCTAAGACGAGGCAATAACGGCATCTGCGCCATGACCAGAGCCAGAATACGCATAAACTCCCTGCGGGTAAAGTTATTCATGTATTCGATTGTCTCCCTCCCGCAAATCTTGTCAAACCGCAAAGCCACAACGAAGCATTACCCGCGCGACCCATTGCGCCCTTTTCTCGTTTATCTCTTCTCTCTCGACTTTTCTCTTTTCTCCTCTCTCTTTTCGCATCTCTTCTGCGAGCTTGCTCGCCGCAGGCGAGAAACGAGAAATGAGGAAAGAGGAATGTGTAACGATAAACGATGAACGTGTGTACGGGCGAGCTTGCTGCAATTCAGATAAAACCTCAAAGCCGCATACGCCAATCGCCAAATTAGTGACTTTTTACTTTTTTGCTTGACAACGGATGCCGGTTTCTATAGATTGTTTAATAAGGAAAACAATTCGGTTTTCCTCGCAAAAAGGGGGCGAAAATGCTGAAGCTTGTGACTGCAAAAAAGCTTCGGGGATTTCTGATTTCCTTTCTCTTCCTGATTCCCATCCTCGCCCATGCTCAGAAGCCGGGGTCGTTCTACTGGGGCGATTCGGACATGGACGGCATCATCTCCGGCAACGACTATGCGACCCTGGTCTCCGTTTACATGGACAACTCGCAAGACGACGCCGGTCTATACGTCGGATACCCGCAGTCCAGGTATCGTCAAGACCTTGACGGCGACGGCTTGATCAGCGGCGCGGACATCAGCTTCCTCGAAAGCTGGTTTGTGGGAGACTGGAACACCTACGGCGCGCCAACCACTTTGGAGTGGGCCGGCGCGAGTGTCGGACTCACCATTGACCCGGCTGACACGGTCGGGATTGAGATCAGCGCGATAAGCTATTCCTCCGCAGGCGCGGGCCACTGGCCCAGGACCGGGTTCGGCATCATCTTTGCCATTGACCCCACCAGCCAGTGCGCATCCACTGCTCAAATCTACGGCTTTGACCCTGCTGGCGGCGCCACGACTTGGGCCTGGCGCAACCCGCTCGGCTATGACTATCAGCCGATTTTGCAGGCCCCGGAAAACGGCATTGCATCCGTCAAGGTCAGAGCCGTGGGCTGCGCTCTCGGCAGCATCATCCGCCTGACCGCCTACATCCCTGCGGACGGCGAGCACTTGATCGCGGGCCAAAGGTTCCCGGTTCGATTGTACGTATCGCCAACTCCTATTGACATCACCGTGGGCGGCTTCCCGCCGCCTACCTGCGAAACGGTCGCCATTGATCCAGCCAGCGCCACCATCCCCGAACTGTGGAGCGCGCAATTCCGGGCAATCTGCACCTTGACCGATTCCTCAACCACCGATTGCACCGCGGCCACGACCTTCGGCGTCACCGGCAATTTATCTCTGGGACCCAAAACCGCGACCCAGCAGGTTAACGCTCTGCATGTTCCGGGCGAGGCCGGCGGTTCCGGAACAGTCATCGGCAACAACACCGACTGCGCAACCCCAACCGCCACTCCCGCGACTGTAACCGTGACCAATGACGAGTCCCTGGTTGCTCTCTATGTAACTCCCGCCGCCGCAACGATACTCGAGCTGGGCTCGTTCCAACTCACCGCCACCGGAACCCTGAGTGACGCCACCACGATTAATTGCAATGATTCGTGCATGGGAATGCCGACCACATGGTCGGCCGCGGGCAATGTTTTTGTAGCCAGAGGCCTGGTCACCGGCAATCACGTTGCCGGATGCGCTGGCGGCGCGGGCACGGTAAAGGCGGTTCACGATATCTTTACCAGCAACACTTCCATCATAACCGTTACCAACGACGAGTCGCTGACCGGGATCGACCTCCGGCCGGACGCGGTCAATATCATGGTTGGCGACACCTTTACCATGAACGTGCTCGGATACGTGAGCGATGGCTCCACCACCAATTGCAACTCGTCCTGCTGCGGATCTGTCACTACCTGGGTTGATGACGGCAGCACGGTCTATAACTCGTCCATTCCACCGAACCTTTTCGTAGGCGTGGGCGTCGGAATTGACGATCTCTGCGTCAATAACAGTACTTTCTGGGACTGTTCAACCATAAATATCGGTTATGTAAGCACTTGCGAGGCTGTTAGCGCTACTATTACGACCGGTAACTATAATTCCATCCCGGCTTCCAAGGATCCTTTAGATACTGTCGCCATGCCGATTGAGTATCTGCAAACTGACGATGATGTCTATTATGGCGCACGATCTATGAATATTAGATTTTATATGGATTCTTGGGATGTTAGCGGCATTCCAGCCAATGCAATCATTGATGAGGTGATAATCGAGGCCAATTGGTATAGTTCATGGATTGGAACCGGAAGATTTTATCTTAAACATAGTATTGACGAAGGTGTTAATTGGACCAATGATATTTTAATTACAAGTACACAAGGCGTTGAAGTGACTGATACTGCTGCGATTACCAACGTGACCACGTTGTCCCAACTTCAGAATCTTGATGTTTTATGCTCTGTTACCTATATGGCATCTGTTTCCCTATATTTTGACTACTGGGTTCTCAAGGTCAGCTATCATACCGTTGAAACCTTCGGACCTCTCGCTGACATCAAAGAGCTTGAAAGCAAAACTTATCTCGCAACCGGGACCTGGAGCGACGGGAGCACAATTGATTACACCTCGGCGTCCACCATTTCCGGCGATTGCTCCGGCGGAGCAGGGACCATTACCGGCAACCACGTCCCGGGCATAAATGAGCCCGCCGGCGCCTGCCAAGTGATGTGCGGCGCAGTCGCCTCAGATGATATCGCCCTTCATAACGATGAGCCGCCGGACACAACCATAACAGCCGCGCCTCATAATCCTTCCAACAGCACAACGGCAAGTTTTGAATTCACATGCAACGCGACCTCATGCACATTTGAATGCCAGATGGATGGCGGAGGGTTTGCAAGTTGTTCTTCTCCGAAGAGCTACTCGGGACTGTCTGAAGGCAGCCATAATTTCCAAGTCCGGGCCACAGATGCCGTCGGCAATGTTGAACTCGTGCCGGCAACATACGAATGGGAAATAATCCTGCATGACTACTGGAAAGCGGACACCATACTTGGAAAGAGCCCTGACTACAGGTGTTGGCATGTTGCGGTATGGACAGGAACCGAAATGATCGTCTGGGGCGGTTACCCGCTGAATAACCACGGCTCAAGATATGATCCTCTCACGGATTCATGGACCCCAACCTCAACCGGCGCAAATGTGCCGAGCGAAAGGTATTGGTTCGCCGGAGTTTGGACCGGCCAGGAAATGATTGTATGGGGCGGGAACAACGGAAGCGGTTATCTCAACAGCGGGGGCAGATATAATCCCTCCACAGATTCCTGGACCGCCACTTCAACGGCTAATGCCCCTACGGCTAGATGCTATCACAGCGCAGTCTGGACAGGTGAGGAAATGATTGTTTGGGGCGGAGGGTATGGAACACCTTTGAACACTGGCGGTAGATATAATCCTTTAACAGATTTATGGGCCCCAACTTCACTCGGCGTTAACCTTCCCACCGGAAGGCGACAGCATACTGCAATATGGTCTGGAAGCGAAATGATCGTTTGGGGCGGATACGATAGCACGTATTCTGACACTAATACCGGCGGAAAGTACGATCCCGGCGCGGATTCCTGGAAACAAACTGCAATTGCCAATGCGCCTTCGGGAAGAGACTATCACACTGCGGTATGGTCGGGAAGCGAAATGATAATCTGGGGAGGCGATAATGTAAGCGGACGTTTAAACACCGGCGGCAGGTATAATCCCGCCACGGATTCCTGGGCTTCAACCTCCACCGACAATGTCCCGGCGGCAAGGTATTTTCACACCGCAGTCTGGGCCGGGACGGAAATGATTATATGGGGCGGATGTAATAGTAGTTGTTATAATAGCGGCGGCAGATATAATCCGGTAACGGATTCCTGGGTTCCAACATCAATAGGCGCTAATGTTCCCTCGGCCCGTTATTACCACACTGCGGTTTGGACCGAAACGGAGATGATCGTTTGGGGGGAAAGATCTAATAGCGGTGGCCGGTATGATCCATCCCTTGATTCATGGACGCCTACTTCAACCTGCGCCGGGGGCGCTGTTGGCCGGCTAGAGCATACCGCAGTCTGGACCGGAACCGAAATGATTGTCTGGGGTGGCGGAAATAGCCAAAGCGGCAATGTGAACACCGGCAACAGATATGATCCGGCAACGGATTCGTGGACTGCCACCTCCACGGGCATCGATGTGCCTTCGGCCAGGTCATATCATACCGCCATTTGGACCGGCCAGGAGATGATTATTTGGGGAGGATCTCACTATAGTGGCGGATGGATTTTTGAAAATAGCGGAGGCATCTACGATCCGGTTATTGATTCCTGGACGCCAACTTCAACCGCTGAAAATGTCCCTTCCCCGAGGGCCTCTCATACCGCGATCTGGGCCGACGGTTTTATGATCGTCTGGGGCGGAAGGTATTATGATGGTTCAATCTACTATCATTACAATAACGGCGGCAAATATTCACCGTCCACGGACAGCTGGATACCAACCTCAACCACCAACGCGCCAGAACCCAGAAATTACCACACCGCGGTATGGACTGGAACCGAGATGATTGTCTGGGGCGGATCTTTTTATGACGGGACGCGTCATTATTTCAACACCGGCGGCAGATACGATCCTTCCTTGGATTCCTGGACGCCAACCTCCATTGGCGCCAATGTGCCTTCGGTCAGGGATGATCACACCGCAGTCTGGACCGGAACCGAGATGGTCGTCTGGGGCGGGGATTTTTATGACGGCACCACCCATATCTATAATGACGGCGGAAGATACGATCCTGGCTTGGATTCCTGGACGCCAACCTCCACCGGCGCCAATGTGCCTGCGGCAAAGTGTCTCCATACTTCATTTTGGACCGGAGAATTGATGTTTATATGGGGCGGCGTTGGCGGCGGAGATTTGAATACTGGCGGCAGATATGATCCTGAAACCGATTCTTGGACGCCAACCTCTACCGCCGACAATGTGCCAATAGCAAGGCATTCATACTCTTCAATTTGGACTGGTAATGAGATGATCATCTGGGGCGGGAGCAACGGAGATAGTTTATGCAGCGGCGGGATCTATGTTCCATAAAGTGAGATTTTGCAAGATTTTGAAATGGGGGGTATTTATTAAAGCCCAAGTCAAGAGACAATCCTCACCTTAGAAAGCCGCCCCTCGGTTCTATCAGACCCCTGTTTTTTCGCGTTTTTGAGCCTTCGGAACCTGCCCGCAAGTTGATGATTCCAAAGGCAGAAAAGATTCGTTTAGCCGGATTGAAATTCGGCCAATTTGCCCGAAAACGGAGATTCTCTTTCAACTTCAATTCTGTGCGAGCGATTTCAATCGCGATTCTCGTGAACATTTTTTGCTATTAATAGAGGGAGGAGAAGTCCTGTCGATTATCGACAGGACGAACGGCAGTGCAGAGAGCCGGGCGGCGCATACGCGCCGCCGGTCTCCTGCTACGCGGACCTAAAATTCTGGGGTCAGGCCTCTACGCCGGAGAGCAAGCAATGATGTTGAGGCCAGACCCCCCCGGTCCGCTTCGCAGGATGGAACAGCTCCGCACTAATCAGGCATGCAGGAACGGGGAGGAGGAGTCCGGGGATGTCAAGACTCACCCGGGCGTTCGGCGTCCCCCGCCGGACGGCGAGTTGACCAGAGCTCTATCGCAGAGCCGCCTCGCGCCTCCTTCGCTCCATCTTTTGAAGAAAGTTGTTCCGAAGTTTCGGAAGCACGAGCGCGATGCTCGAGCTGGTTCCGATGTTCCGAAGGTTTAACCCCGGAACCACGGAACCCCGGAACCCCGGAACAATCTTTCCGCCGCAAGTCTCGTCCTCCATCTGCGCCGCAGCGCGTTGCGGGTCAGGTGGGGTCAGGCCTTTTCGCAGAAGTCTAAACTGCGATGATAAGGCCAGACCCCTCGGGCCTGACCCCAGAATTCCTGACCGGCCAGACCCCTGGTGCGCGACGCCGCGTGCCTGCACATCGGATGACAGCGATTCATGACCGTTCTTTGACAGCGCATTGTTACGACGTATCGGAGCAATGAACGACCATGCTCCTAGGAGGGGTCTGGCCTCAGCAACCTCGCTCGGACTTCAGCGAAGAGGCCTGACCCCATGGGATCTGAGTGAGGAAAGAGGAACCCTCCTTCGCCCCGCGAAACGCGGGGCTTCGGAGGGCAGGCGAGGAAAGAGGAAAGAGAAACGGTTCGGCCCTTCGGCAAGCTCCATTCGGCTTGCTTTCGGCCCTGAGGCTCAAGCCCGACTCGTGCTACGTAGCGTAGCTACTACGCAGAGTAGCAAGGGAGCTCATGGCCGAAAGCAGGGCTCACCGCGGTCGAGGAAAGAGGAATGGGGAAAGAGAGGAATTTTGATTCCGCAACCGAAATCGCTCCCTAATTCCTAACCCCAAACTCCAAATTCCCAACCTATCAACCTGTCATCCAATCAGCTTTTTTGTTCCTCTTGCAGGTGGCTATTTGTAATGTTTTTCCAGTTCCGAGGAATACTTTTTGCCGACGGTTTTGGCGTTTTGAGCGAGCCAGTCCGAGAGCCGGGTCTTGGAACTGGGGCCCTTGTCGGAGACCAGCAGGCCGGCCATCAGCGCAAAGACCTCGTCGCGGGTGAGGATAATGTCGCCGACCAGCGGGTTCAAGACCCGGGTCAGTTGCAGGAAAAATTCGGGCGACACATGGACCATGAGCGACCATTTCCCGATCTTTTTTGCAATCAGCCGAACCATTTCCTCAAAACCGTAAACCTCCGGGCCCACCGCATCCATCACCAGGTTGTCACGGCTCTCACCGGCTTCCACCGCCAACTCCGCAAGGTCTTCAACAAAGATCGGCTGAACCTGGTAGTCCCCGTCCCCGGGGATGGCGAAAACAGGGAACCGTCGCAAGAGCCACGCGATATTGTTGATCAGGATGTCTTCCCTGCCAAAAATCACCGCCGGGCGCAGGATGGCGTAGGAAAGTCCGGAATGGATCAGAGCGTCATCCACTTGGGCCTTGCCGCGGAAATAGGGGAAAGCCGAATTGATCCCGGGATTGGTGATGCTGATGTTGACGATCCTCTGCACGCCCGAATGCCCCGCGGCCCGGATCAGCACCTTGTTGTTCTCCACCGCCTGCTCGTAGCTTAAGTCCTGGTACGGGAACCGGATCCAATAGGTGTTGTAAAAGACGTCCACTCCCTGGAAAGCCCTGGCCAGCCGGGAAGGGGAATTGAATTCATAGGGGCAGACTTCAAGCACATGCGGGTTGTGGATGCCTGGATCGCAACGGCCGGTAATCGTCTTTACCTTGTAGCCCTTGGCCAGAAGCCTCCGGGCTATGTATTTCCCGCTGTAGCTGAACGCGCCGGTGACGGCGCATACCCCGGTCTTTGCCATCAAGATAATTATATTCATTTCCGGCCGCGGAGACTATCTCGGCCGGTTTTTCGCCCCTCGACGGATTTTTGACAAGTTTTTGCCGGGCCATTATACTTATGGCTGATGAAGGACAAGACCGAGGAGCGGGAGCAGAGCGTCGAGCTTTGGGGGCGGCCGGACCCGGAGCTGCGCGCGATGCTTTCCGAGCGGAGGAAATGGTTCCGGGCCCTGGAGGTTGGGCGCAAGCAGGAAAAACTTTTCGAGCTGGAAGTGCTGCTCAAGGGGCTTGTCCGTTATTCAAACCTGAATAATCATCCGATCACGGACCGGGCAAACCTGCTCACCCGCGACTTCGGGCCGGAGCTGGAGGTGGTGAGGAACGCCCTGGTGAGAGCGGTCATCCTCATCCGGTCGCTTTTGCCCGAGGCCGAGGCCAACGTGCTCCATTTCCAGAACTACGTGGAGACCCGGCTGCTCACGGACTACCAGCGGTCGCAGCTCTTGTCCCGGGCCGTGGACCAGGCCACCCCCATCGAATCGCTCTACGTGCTCTGCTACAGCCTGGTCGACTTTTCCGAACTGGACAACAACCTGCTGATGCTCGAAGAAAAGCGCTACCAGGTCTTCTATTACCTGGAGCAGATGATCGCGCGCGAGATCACCGCCAACCGTTTCTTCAACCCCTTCCGGGCGCTCGGGTTCATCCCTCACTACGACGTGGTGCGATCCCCCCGCATCACCAAGGTGGTCAACAAGATTGAAAACCGCGAGCTGCGAAAGCTGATCTCGGTCGCGGTGCTGCTCCTGTTCAAACTGCTCCGCTACCTGAGCCTGATCGATGCCGAAACCAAGGACCTTTCCAAACTGAAAGACTCCCTGCTCGTCTTTTCCATCATCAACTCGGAGGGCAAGGTCCTGATCGACTCGTTCGAGGAACTGATCCCCATGCGGCTCAACCAGCTCGGGTTCAACGAGGACGGCAAGCAGGACTTGCTGGTCGAGCTGATGGACGCCTTCGCCTTCCAGCTCCGGGTGGAGTTAAAAAAAATATTCGAGCTGGAGATCAGGGACGCGGCCCAGGTCACCGATTCCAGGGCGCTGCAGAATTCCATCGCCCGCACCAAGGGCATGCTGGTCAACATTTTCCAGCAGGCAATCGTCGAGACATGCAAGGTCTTTGACCCGGACTTGATGGGCAGGGACGTGTTCCGGGATTTCCTGGGAAGACTGGAACAGTCGCTCAAGCTTAGGCGCGACATCTGGCTGTTCGCCAAGGTGCTCGAGCGGCTGGAGATCGTGCTCGACTCCGCGGTGTCCGAGCAAAAACTGGAGCCGGTGTTCGAGTCCGCCAACACCCTGCGCAACTTCGTCTATTACTACCAGAACATGAGCTTCCCGCTGGTCCGCGCCTACGACCGCGAGGAGTTCCAGAAATTCTTCGACTACCTCGGCGCCACCCCGGTGGAAGAGCTGAAAAGCACCGACGCGCGCTCGCGCTTCCGCCGGGAGGTCAACAGCTTCCGGATGTTCCTGGAAACCACCTTCAACGCGGTCAATCAACGCACAGAACTCAAAGGCATTCCCTTCGGGACCGACGAGGCCGAAAAACTCCTCGCCCAGTTCCTCCAATAAAAGATGCCGGAAAAAATTTTCCCTCTGCAAAGCCTGATTGAAAGGATCGCGCGTCGAGAAAACGTCGCCACCGGGTTCCTGCCCGGGTCCTCGCCCGCATGGCTCATCGGTCATATCCAGCGAAAAATAAACCGGCCGGTGCTGGTGGTGGCCCAGGACGAGGCCCGGGCCGGGCAACTGGCGCAGGAGCTGGGCCTGTTCTGCGCGGACAAGCCGCTGGCTTTTCCCGGCCTGGACTATTACCAGCTTGAAGGGACGGAGCCGAGCGGGGACCGCGTCGCCGCGCTCGCGCGGATTCTGCGGGCCGAGGCCAGGCTGGTGGTGGCGAGCGCGGTCAGTCTTTTTGAGCCGACGGTTTCGCCCGAACTCTTGAACGCATACCTGTTTGAGTTGATGCCGGGCAGGAAGCAGGAGCGCGAGGGGTTCTTGCGCAAGCTTTTGGAAGCCGGTTACCAGACCGCGGCCGGCGTCTCCGAGCCGGGAGAAATCAGCGTGCGCGGCGGGATCGTCGACGTTTTCCCGCCCGGAGCGCAACTCCCGGCGCGGGTGGAGTTCTTCGGAGACCAAGTCGAGAGCATAAGACTTTTTGACCCGGCCGACCAGTGTTCCCGCGACAAGACCGGTCAGTATCTGGTCTGGCCCGCCCGCGAAATGATCCTCTCCCGGGACCGGGCCAAGGAGCTCAGGCGGGCGCTCTACCAGCTCGCGGAGGATATGAAAAAGGAGCAGGCCGGTGAGCAGCCGGTGAGCTTTGCCCGGGCCCTGCAGGAGCTCGCCGGATATCTTGACAACGGCCGGCACTTTTTCGCCGAGGAAAGATTCCTTCCGCTCATGGCCGAGAACGCTTCGCTGCTCGATTACCTGGATCAGGAATGGCTGGTCATGGTCATTGATGAACTGGCGGTGAACCAGTCGCTGCTCAAGATTTCGCGCAAGGCCGAAGAAAACTGGGCGCGGCTGGCCGCGGCCGGCAGCCTGCTGCCCCCGCCGCAAAAAGTATTCCGCAACGCCGGCGAGGTCTCCGGAAAAATCGCGGAGTTCCAGAGCGCCATGATCGGACTCTCGCTGGCCGGGGCCGGGCCTGAGCCGTCGCAGGAGTTCGCGCTCGGGCTGGAAATGGCGCGGCCCGAGGAAATCACACTCGCGATCGAGCCCAACCCCGACCTCTCGTTCAGCCCCAAACTGAACGAGCCGATCTCCCGGTTTCTCGAAGAACTCAAGAGGCGCCTGGCGGAAAAATTTTCGGTCGTGCTCGTTAGCGCCACCATGAGCCGGCGCGAGCGTCTTTCCGAGCTTTTGCGCGAGCAGGAAATTTTTCCCGCGGACCTGGAAAGCCGGGCTGAATATTACGAGCCGGTCTGGCCGCTGGCAATGGCCGTGGGCGAGCTTTATTCCGGGTTCAAGGTCCCGGAGTCGGGCCTGGTCATCATCAGCGAGCGGGAGGTATTCGGGGAAAAAATCCGTCGTGCGCCGGCTCGCGCGGAGCCGGCGGAGTGGAGGGAGGAAGACCTGTCCGACTTGGAGCCCGGGGAAATGGTTGTCCACATCGAACACGGGATCGGCATCTACCGGGGGATGAGCCGGCTCAAGGTCACCAGCTTTGAAAAATGGGATTACCTCAAGGACCGCTCCCGGCCCAGCAGTTCCCAGCCGGTGCTCGAGATCGAATACGATGGCAGCGCCAGGCTGTATTTGCCGGTGGACCAGATCAACCGCATCCAGAAATACCGCAACCCTAGCGAAGCCCATCCCCGGCTGGACCGGCTCGGGTCCAAGTCCTTTGAACTCGCCAAAAAAAGCGCGGAAGAGTCGATTGAAATACTTGCCCAGGACCTGCTCGAACTTTACGCCTCTCGGGAAGTGCTGCCCAAAATCGCGTATGCGGAGCCGGAGCACACCTTTCGCGAGTTCGAGGCCAGCTTTGATTTTGAGGAAACCCCGGACCAGGAAAAAACTATTGCGGAGGTCATTGCGGATTTGACCTCTCAGCGGGCCATGGATCGGCTGGTGCTGGGGGACGTTGGCTACGGCAAGACCGAGGTCGCGCTCCGGGCCAGCTTCCTGGTGGCCATGCAGGGCAAGCAGGTGGCCATGCTCTGCCCGACCACCATTCTGGCCCAGCAGCATTTTGACAATTTCAAGCGGCGGCTTTCGGACTGGCCGGTTGAGGTCTGCATGTTGAGCAGGTTCGAGTCGCGCTCCGAACAGAAGACGATCATTGAAAACATGAAGACCGGGCTTTGCGACGTGGTCGTGGGCACGCACCGGCTCCTGAGCAAGGACGTGGCGTTCAAGGACCTGGGACTCTTGATCGTTGACGAGGAGCAGCGGTTCGGGGTTGTTCAGAAGGAAAAGATCAAGCAGCTCAAGAAAACGGTTGACTGCCTGACGCTCTCCGCCACTCCCATCCCGCGCACCATGCAGATGACCATGCTCGGCCTGCGCGACATGTCGGTCATCAACACTCCCCCGCCGGACCGACAGGCCATCCACACCGAGCTGGTCAACTTCGACCAGCAGCTCATCCGCGAGGCTATCCTCCGCGAAATTCAGCGCAAGGGACAAATCTTTTTCGTGCACAACCGCGTCCAGGGCATTGACCAGGTCGCAAGGTTCCTCACCCGGCTGGTGCCCGAGGCGCGCATCGCCATCGCGCACGGCCAGATGGAGGAAAAGAAGCTGGAGCAGGTCATGCACGATTTCTACGCAAAAAAATACGACGTGCTGGTCTCAACCGCGATCATCGAAAGCGGGCTGGACCTGCCCAGCGCCAACACCATCATCATCAACCGCGCGGACCAGTTCGGGCTGGCCCAGCTCTACCAGCTCCGGGGCCGCATCGGACGCAGCCGCGAAAAAGGTTACGCCTACCTTTTGGCGCCGTCGCGGACCGAGATCAAGGGCGAGGCGGTCAAGCGGCTGAAGGCGCTCAAGGAATTCACCGAACTGGGCTCCGGCTTCAGGCTCGCGGCCTATGACCTCAAAATCCGCGGCGCCGGAAACCTGCTGGGCAAGGAACAGTCCGGACAGATCAGCAGGATCGGGTATGAACTTTATTTGCGGCTGCTCGAAAACAAGATCAAGGAGCTCAAGGGCCAGAAGGTGGAGGAGCAGTTTGAGCCGGAGATCAAACTGGCCGTGCCCGCGTTCCTGCCCGAAGATTATGTCCCGTCCGATTCCGAAAGACTGAGCTGGTATAAGAGACTGGCAATGGCAACCGACGCGCAAGGCTTGAAAGCCCTGCGCGACGAACTGCTCGACCGCTACGGCAAGTTGCCGGAGCCGACGCAGAACCTGCTCATGGTCGTGAATTTGAAATTTTGGCTGCGCCGGCTCAGGATTCCGGAAGTCGACGCCGACGAGAAGTCAGCCGTGCTCAGCTTCGGGCAAGACAGCAAGGTCAACTTCGATAAGCTGATCGAAATGGTCACCAGCAATCCCGACCGCTTCCGCTTCACCCGCGACCAGAACGTCATCTACACCATCTCCGACAAGTCCCGCCTCTTTGACGAACTCGAAAATTTGCTTCGCCAACTCGAGCAGCCGCAAAAATAAAATGTAGATTCCTATCACTCTTTCCTCATTCCTCGCCTGCGGTGCCCTCGGCCCTGAGGCTCAGCCCCAAAGGGAGGCTCGGGCCCGAAGGGAGCTTGCCGAACCGTTCCTCGCCTTTTGCAGAACTCTGACCCTGCCGAATCACAATGAATCAGACCCCAATGAATCATTGAACATCACTACTGTCCGGGGAAAATAATTGCACGCCAGACCGCTGAGACCCTTATGCCGCAGACTACGGAGAATGGAAGCCGCCGCAGTCCAAAGGTTCGCCGTGGCAATCTCCGTTTCTGCTGTCCGGCGAATAGAATCGCAGTTTCACGTCTAATATTCGGATTTTTAACGCAGCAACCAATCCCTTCCCGGCAAAGTCAGCGCCTTTTCCTATCCCCAGACACGAAATCAGATTTTTCCCCGGACAGTACTGATTCCCAATTCCCGCTTTCACGTCTTGTCCGCTTCGGTCACCGAACTCTTGAGCTTGTTGAAATAGGCCTTGATGTCCTCCGCGGTCTTGCGCACGTTGTCCCCCAGCTTGGCCGTGGCGCTCCGGCTGATCTTTTTCATCAGCTTGAAGTATTTGCGGGTGTTCCGCTCCCGCTTCCAGCGGTTGACCAGGTGGTTGCCGTAAGAGCGGTAAATGAAGGTTGCAAAGTCCACGCGCACAAACAGCCTGATCAGTTGCCAGACCGAATAAAATTTGGCCATGGCCCTCACCGTTTCCTTCTGCAACTGGTAGGGAGTCATCCGCGCCGGCCGGTAAACAACGTGGTGGCCGTCGTAGAGGCTCCAGTCCCGGGTCAGCAGACGGTTCTCTTCCGCCATCTGCCGGAAAAGCCGCGTGCCCGGGATCGGGGTCAGGATCAAATATTGCAGCGTATCGATCCGGTTCTGCAATGAGAACTGCGTGGTCTCGCGGATGGTCTCCACGTTGTCGGTGTCCGCGCCCAGCACGAACATGCCGTGCACCCGGATGCCGTGTTGGTGGAACCGGGCAAGACCGTCCCGGATCTGCTCGAGGGTAAGCTTTTTGTTGTAACTTTTGAGGGTGTCCGGGTTGACCGATTCCAGCCCGAGATAGACGAAGAACGCGCCCGAGCGTTTCATCAGCTCCAGCAGTTCCTCGTCCCTGCTGCAGTCCACCCGTACCTGCGCGGTCCACTGCGGCGTGATCTTGTTTTTGATCATGAGCCGGAGCAGGCGTTTGCTGTTCTCCGGGTTGGCCGTGAAATTGTCGTCGTAGAAAAAGAGCGTGTTGTTTTTCCGGAAATGGTATTTCTTCAATTCCTCGATCACGCTTTCCGGGGAGCGGGAGCGGTATTTCCGGCCGAACAGTTCGGTCACGGCGCAGAAGCTGCAGTCATAGGGGCAGCCCCGGGAGGTGATCATCGGGATGATGTCTCCGATCCCTTGCTCCATCAGGCTGAAATCGGGGAAGGGCAGGGTGTCCAGCTCCAGGCAGGGGTCGGCCGCGGGGTTGTGGAAAATGTGTTTTCCCACCCGGTAGCTCAAGCCCCGGACGTTCTCCAGCCCGGACTTTTGCTCAATGGCCTGGATGAACGCCACGATGCTCTTCTCCGCCTCGCCCCGGATAACGTAATGGCAGTGCTCAAGCGCCTCTTCCGCGAAAAAGCTCGGGTGGGGCCCGCCCATGACCACGGTCTTGCCCCGGGCCGTGAGCTCGTTCGCCAGCGCGTAAGAGCGGGTGGCCGTGGAGGTAATCGAGGAAATGCCCACCAGGTCCGCGGCCATGATCCGCTTATAGTCGAGCTTGCGCATGGTCTCCACCATCACCTCAACCTGGTGCCCGGCCTGTTTCAAGATCGTGCCCATGATCAGGATGCCCAGCCGGGGAAGATTGAACCGGGTGAATACGTGAAAGTCCGGCGGACGCGGTTCGATGAACGCTATTTTCATTACCCCTCCTGTGACCGTGATTATAGCATCTTGTCGGCGCGATCCCAGCCGCGCGGTTGCGACCCATAGATTAAGCATTCTGCGCGCTATTTCAAAAGCGAAGACTGGAAAAACTGGATGCTGAAAAGACGCCAAATTGACAATAGAAATTGCCTGTGCTAATAACGCAGATGAAACCTAATTGCGTTGCCAGGACTTTCAAGCGCAATTCCAAAGGGGGGCGAATGCGACAACTCAAAGCCCGGGCCGTGGTTGGCCCGATTTTTTTCATGTTCGTGTTGTCCTGTGCGAGATACCGCGAATTGCGCGACAGCCGGGAAGTATTGGCCACAGCGGAGAAAGAAGTTGCCACAGCCGATGCATTGGAAGCCACCAACCCGAGCGAGGCCCCAAATCATTATTCCACGGCGGCGGATTATGTGACCTGGTTCATCGCAAGATATCCGGCTACATCGCTTGCCGCACGGTTCACTTCCGGCGAAAGAAAGATCGGCAAATACACCCTTGCGGATTTGAAAAAAAAGGCCTCAACCGTCTCCCAATCAGCCCCCCACCAGTTTGATCCCACTGACCCAATCGATTTGTATATATACTTTGCTCGCAGATCACCAATTAGCTCACAAGGCGATATGTGGGAGAACCAGGCTTACGCTCTTAATGATGCCATGGGCCGCGAAGCCAAAGTACGATGCAGACTCCTGACCAGGTTGGCGGCCGAAAACAACAAGTCCTTCTTCGAAAAGCTTTCAGAATGCTCCGAGAACAATATTGACCCGCCGCGGCTTTCTTCGGACGCAGTCAAAGAGTGCACTCTGCTGGATATGAATAATGCTTTTCCACCGAGCAAGTTGGCAGAACTCTATGGGATGGGTGGTGGAGAAGATGATGCCTTTTTCATGCTGCTCTACCAGAAGTCGCAAGATATGGGCGACTTTGAATCCAGGATGGTTGACGCCGTTGATATTGCCACGTTATGGGCCAAAGCCGGGAACGAAACTCAAACGCGGCAAATCGTAAGCGAAGATGTCGACAAGCTGGCGGCGACCAAGGATCGCAAAGTGCAACTCCGTATCCTGACGCGACTGTGTGAAAAATATACGTTCAAGGGGAACAAAGAGGGTCCGATTCTGCAAAAACTACTCGAAATGGCTGAAGAATCCCGTCCGGCTTTGAAAAAGGCGGAAGCGTTGGCGTCGGTAGGCTTGGCGTTTATCCGTGCGGGCGAGGAAGTCGAAGGCAGGCGGATTTTGCTGGAAAGCTTGGAACAAGGAAACGGCTTGAATAACCCTGACCGGATGTCGCTGCTTCAAATATTCGGCGAAAAATATGCGCTCTCCGGCGACCGGAGCAATGATGTGATTTCGCCCATGCTCGCGCAAGCTGAAAAAATTTCCGGCTTTGGAAACCGGATCATGGCGCTCCAATCGATTTCGCAAAGCTTTTCGGAGGCGAAACCGATGGATCCAGAAATCGCCGGCCAGATCGGAAGTTTGACCGATAAGTTCATCGCTGAGCTGCCGGATAAAAGCAAGGTGTGTTCCTGGATATCGGCGCATTACGATAATGACTTAATGGCGCCTTATCTCGGAAGGACCATGAACAAATATTGCACCGGCGTGGAAATTCAGGGATTTTTCGAGTCTGCGATTCCAGACTGCTTGGATGGGGCCAGGAGTCTGCATCCTTATGGCATTTTTCAGGACAATGCAATCATTGAATTCAGGCCGCTGTTTGACAAGATCGAGAATAGTGAGAAGAAGGAACGTCTCATGAACGGTCTGGTGGGTATATATCAGGAACTTGGCGGGCGCGAGCTTTCTGTGCTGGCAAGTTTCGGTTCTGAGCTACCCGACCGTCCTGATGTAATTATATCCAAGGCCATGTTGGCCTCGGACAATCCGGCGGAAGCTTTGGAGATTGTAAAGCAACTCGAAAACAATGATTGGCTTGCGAGTGCGCTTGTTGACCTCGCGGGGGAACGAAAGAAGAAAGGGGATTTGGAAAAATCAAAGGTCTATTTGTACGAAGCTCTTCGCGGTCCAGTGGGACTGCGGCGGATAACAGACAATCTTGAACGCGAGGATAATTCCGACGGATTTTTCATTCGAAATATTATTGAGTTCGTAAATTCCAATGAATTCCTCGGAAACAAGGCAAAAGCGGCCGGAATGCTGCTTGGTTTATACTCAGGCTCTCGCTTAAAAGAAAGTTCCTTGCTTGAACAAATACTTGGTTTGTCAGCTGGCGTCGAAATTCCAGCGGACGCGAAGGATGATTTTCAGGAGTCGCTGGTGTCAATCTATGCCGAGTCCGGGATGTGGGCGGACGCCATGAAAAATCTGTCTGGAATACAAAAGACGCAAACCATGTCCTATTCCTTGAACAGAGTCGCGAACGCTTATGTCAGATCCGGCGGAAATGAAAGCAAACAATTTGTGGAATTCTTTGCGGTTGCGTCCGCGGTCCAGGAAAAAGACTGGAGGTGCTTTGTGATTGCAAATTTGTGCCTTTACCTTGCCGAGGCGGGCATCCCGGTCGAAGGTGAAATTAAGGCCGAGCTTGACAAGATTCTCGCCGAAAAGTAATTAACGCCGCCTAGGATGCTCAAAGGATAGGCTTTTCCTCGCAGAATTCTTTTTCGCGGTCCTCGGGAATTTTGCCGTCGTTGTCCCAGCCCCGGCGCTGGTAATAAATATCCAGCATGTCGTCGTAGGCCTTGCGGTCCAGTTTCTTGCCGGCGTGCGGGCCTGAAAGCATGGGCTGGATAAATACCCGCTCGGGCGGATAGTCGTCCTTGCGGGACATCCCCAGCCGGGTAACGATCATCCGGGTGAGGTCATAAACCCGGTTGGAGCGCTCAAGCAGGTCCTTCAGGCTGAATTTGTTGCCGGTGACCGCCTGGTAGGCGTGCTCGTAAAATTCCTCCGGGAAACCCAGCTCGATCCACGCCAGCCGGCACACGCCCAGCATGTCAAAGAGCGGCCGGATGGTCTGGTGGTGGATGACCAGGTCAACTTTTTTCTCCGGAGACCAGTTCTTCCCGGCCTCCAGCTCCAGGGCAATGGGCCAGGCCCGGGTGTGGTGCGCGCCGATGTCCGAAGTCGCATATCCCAGGGCCATGGTCATGGCCACCCGAGCGTCATACGCGCTCTGCTCCAGGCCCTTGACCTGGCTGATCAAAGGCTTCAGCTTCGGAAATTCCTTGATCAGACGCCTGCTCCCCCCGGCCAGAATTTCCCCCAGGCCCTTGCGAGCGGAAATTTTTTCCATCAAGCCGATGATCGCCTTCTCGTCGCCCCAGTTGAGCACCATGCCGTCAGTGTCGTCCAGATCAAGGATGCCTTCCTGGTAACCCTCGATCACCGCGCCGATCAGGTTGCCGGTGGAAATGGTATCGATCCCGAGCTCGTCGCACATCTGGTTGGCTTTCACGATGAAGGCGAAGTTGTCAACCCCCAGGTTGGAACCGAAAATCGCCGCGGTTTCGTACTCCGGGCCTTCAACCGAGGCGCCCGAATACTCGCCCTCCTTGACCAGGCAGATGTTGCCGCAGCACATCGGGCAGGCGAAGCACGCGCTGTTCCCGATCTTGTAATGGTCCTCCATCACGTAGCCGTTGATCTTGTCCGCGCGCTCAAACCTGCCGTCCTTGAAATTATAGGTCGGCATGATCCCGAGCTTGTTCGCGTAATCGATCACGCTCATCAGTCCCTGGTCCTGCCAGAAGCTGAACATGGGATGGGCCGCAAGCTCGGCAAAGCCCTTGTTGCTCTCTTCCACCAGCCGCTTCAAGTCCGCCACCGGCAGGTCCTTGGTGCCGCGCACCGCAATCGCCTTCAGGTTCTTGCTTCCCATGACCGCGCCCATCCCGCAGCGGCCCGCGTTCCGACCCCAGTCCCCGGTCACGCACCCGAAAGAAACCAGGTTCTCACCGGCCGGACCGATCGATACGATCTTGAGCTCGGTGTCCTGGGACTTTTGCCGGATGATGCCCTCGGTCTCCAGAACCTTCTTGCCCTTAAGCTCCGGCGCCGGGATCACTTTTACCTTGTCGTTGTCAATCCAGAGATAAGAGAGTTGCTCGGCCCTGCCCAGGATTACCAGCGCGTCGTATCCGGCCTGGCGGAGCTCGACCCCGAAGCTGCCGCCCATGTTGGAATCGCCGTAGATGCCGGTCGCGGGCGAGAGAGTGACAAAGCTGGTCTTGCCCGAGGCCGGCATGTAGGTCCCGGCCAGGGGCCCGGGAGAAATGATCAGCACGTTGTCCGGGCCGAGCGGGTCGATTTTGAAATCATGCTGCAGCAGCCGGTCAAACAGAATTTTGGCCCCGAACCCGCGGCCGCCTATGTATTGAAGCGCGAAATCCTCATCGAACCCTCGCCCCTCGATTTGGCCCGTGCTCAGGTCCACCACCAGCAGCTTCCAGAAATAACCGCCGGAGATCTTCATTCTTCCCTCTTGTTGTTCTCTTTCTTTTCGGCCTCGGCGTAATGCAGGGTTTTCTTCTCGCCCTGCTCAAAATATTCGACCTGCTTCATGTGCGCGTACTTGAGCACGTTGCTCATCCGCTGCGCCTGCCCGATCATGTGCTTGGGCACGTAGATCAGGGCCTTGGTCGGGCAGACCCTGGCGCATTCCGGCTCGCCCCCGCAGAGCTCGCATTTGAACGGGACGTCCAAATCCTCGTGCGTGAAGATCGCCCCGAACGGGCAACTCAATATGCACTGCTCGCACCCGATGCATTCCTCGTTATCGATCCGGACCACGCCGTTTTCATGATGAATGCACTCCACCGGGCAGTTCTCCGCGCACTTGGCGTCCTTGCACTGGTGACAGAAAATCGGCATCCGGATGATCGGCGCCGGATAAACAACCATCACCCGCACGTTGGACTTCTTGGGGTTGTTAACCCCGAAATTCTTGATCGAGCAGGCCAGCTCGCAAAGCTTGCACCCGCTGCACCGCTCAGGAATAACCGTCAGCTTCAATTCCCTTTCTCCTTTGGCATCCTATTATAATTTGAAATTCCCAAAACAAGAAAACCGGGCCAGGCCCTGCGGCACGAGTGCGGGCGACCGGTCGGTCGCCCTTTGGGGATGGCGCTCTTCCCGCGCAATATCCATATTTCCCCCATGCGCGTTAGAAAAAAGTCTTGAAAAATGGTAATCTGATTTCGCTTGATGAACCAGCGCAGCCACAAAGAGCAGGAGCCCCGCGTTAAAGCGGGGCTGAAGAAGCCGTCAATCCTCAGGCAACTCGTGCCCTGGGCCATCGCCGTAATCATACTGGCCTTCATGTTCCACGAGGTGAATTTCGGCAAGCTGCTGGAAATCCTGCGGGAGGCCGACGCCGTCATGCTGGTCGGCGCTTTCCTTGTCTATAGCTTATACTATTACCTCACCGACATCCTCAGCTTCTGGAAGACCTACAAGTGGTTCAACACCGACATCAGTTTTCAGGAGACCGCCAGGCTCCGGTTCGCGTCCTACAGCCTCCAGGCCATCAACGGCGCTTTGGCCGAGATCGTGACTTTGCTCTACATGTTCCGGGTCAAGCGCGTGCCCGTGCTCCACGCCACCAGCTCCGCGCTCTTTATTTATTTCATTGAAACCTGGACCCTGCTGGTGCTCCTGACCTACGCCGCTTTTTTCCTGCCACCCGAGAACCGAATCTTCCTCGATATCCCCCGGCTGAACATGGCCTTGTGGGAATTTTTCCAGATCATCGTGATCGCGGGCTGGCTGTTCTGCTTTGCCTGGGTGGTTTTCTGGAGGACCAAGCTCCGGGACCGCCTGGCCTGGGTACGCGACAACAATCTGCTCATGGCCTTCAAGCACGCCTATCTGGAAAATTACGGAGAAGTGTTCCTCTACCGGTTCTCCAACAACCTTCTCAGCGTGTTCATGAACATACTGATGCTCAAGGCTCTGGGGATCAAGGCGCCCTTTGCTCTGCTTTTCGCGGTGGTGCCGATCATGGTCAACGTGGCCTATCTGCCGGTTTCCGCCGGAGGCTTCGGAGGTCCGCAACTGGTCGCGCATTATCTGCTCAAGGGATATGCCACGGAAGAGGCAATACTCGCTTACAGCCTGGCCTGGTCAGCCCTGTTCCTGCTCACCAGAGTCTTCACCGGGCTGCCTTTCCTCAAAACGGTTTACAGGATCGCCTTTCCGCAGGAAAATATTTCCGGAGAAGGCGACTCGCCCAAGGGCGGACAATCTCGAGAGGAGTTTTCAGGCAATGTTGATCGTGATGGATAAAAACGCTTCCGCCGCGGACGTCAAAAACGTGGTCAAGAAAATCGAGAGCATGGGCCTGCGCGCGGTGCCCATGCCGGGAGCGCAGCGGACCGCGGTCTGCGTGCTGGGCAACAAGGGTCCGCTGGACGCCTCGCTCTTCAACGTGATGCGGGGCGTGAAAGAGGCGATCCCGGTGAGCAAGCCTTACAAGATGGTAAGCCGGGAGAGCAAAGACGGGCCGAGCCGGGTGAGGGTGGGCAAGGAACTGATCGGCGGGGGCGGCATGGCCATGATCGCGGGGCCGTGCGCGGTGGAAAGCGAAGAGCAGTGCCTGAAGATCGCGCAATCCGTCAAAAAGTCCGGCGCCAGGTTTTTCCGGGGAGGAGCTTACAAGCCGCGCACCTCGCCTTACGCCTTCCAGGGGCTGGGCGAGCCCGGACTCAAAATCCTGGCCAAAGTGCGCGAGCGGTTCGGGCTTTATATCGTCACCGAGGCGATTGACCACGAGATACTTGCGACCGTGGCCGGCTACGCGGACGTGGTCCAGATCGGGGCCAGAAACATGCAGAACTACTCCCTGCTCCGCGCCGCCGGCAAGTGCGGCCGGCCGGTGCTGCTCAAACGCGGCATGTCCGCCACCATTGAAGAATGGCTCATGGCCGCGGAATACGTCATGAGCGAGGGCAACCCCGACGTCATCCTCTGCGAACGAGGGGTGCGCACCTTTGCCGACCATTCCCGCAATACCCTTGACCTCTCAGCGGTGCTGGTGGTCAAGCAGCTGTCGCACCTGCCGGTGATTGTGGATCCCAGCCACGCCGCGGGCAGGCGAGACCTGGTCATCCCTCTGGCCAAAGCTGCAATCGCAGTCGGCGCCGACGGACTGATGATCGAAGTCCATAACCAGCCCGAAAAAGCCCTCTCCGACGGAGCCCAGTCGCTGCGCCTCCACGAATTCAAAGAGCTCGCCTGCCAGGTGCGCAGGATGTCGCAGGCCGCAAAGCAGTCCAAATAATTCGAATGCCCGGGTCCAGCCCGGTCCATTCAGCGCAGATGTGAACGGGTTTTACGGGATTACGGTAACGGTGGCGGTGCGGAGCGTCGCTCGATAAAATGGCCAACCGACCATGACCTTGCCGGTGCTGTCAACCAGGTGGGGGTCCTTGAAGGTGAGCGTGGTGGCGCCCGCGGCATTGGCCTTGAAGGTTACACTGGCGAGATTTCCCTGGGCGCTCTCGCCCGCGACCTGGCCGCTCTTGGAAATGCCCACCACCAGCTTGCCGTTGTCGGTCGCGGAGTTGCGGTAGCCGGTGACCACCGAGGCCCCGTGGATGACGCCCGCGGATATGTCTATGCCCTGATAGCCAAGAACCGCGGAGTCATAATTGAGGTCAAAGCCCATTCCATAGACGTCACTTATATCCATGCACCAATTCAGCGGGTTACCGAAAATGGTCGTGCCCACGCAACGGTCCAGGCCGATGGTCGCGGAGAAAGTGCCGCCGTTGGCCACCGTCACATTTTCGGGCTGGACCGTGTATTGCACGCAGGCTTGAGCGGAAAGCAACAGAAGGCTCATAACCGCGATCGTCAGGACTTTTCTATTCATCGTGGCCTCCCTCAGTAAGTTTTGCCGAAATTACCGACCAGCACGGTCAGGTCCGCGGCGGTTACGCAATTGTCGCCGTTCAGGTCCGCGCCGGGGTTGTACCCGCCATTGCCCTTGCACAGGCCCATGCTCTGCTTGACCAGTATCCAGTCGCCGGCGTCAACCTTGGTGCTGCGGTCCAAGTCTCCGGTCAGGTGGCTGGACTGGTAATAGACCACCAGCCCCGCGGAATTGCCGAGGAACAGGTCCATCTGACGGTCGCCGTTTATGTCCGCGAAGGAAGCCGCGGCATAGTCTCCGGCGTCAATGTAATCTGTGACGTCGGAATTGGTCTTGGACAAAAACGGATACGTACAATGGTAACCGAAGTCACTCGTGTCGTAACCGCATCCTCCGATCTGGCCGTCCCCGCCGCCAAAGCCCAATGCCAGGTAGCCGTGACGAATTACATCATAGACAATGGGCGTGGCAAAGGTCCCGGCGCTGATCGGGTTGCCGTCGATATCCGGGATTGACGCTCCGGAGTCAAAGACCGGCGCGGCATCGGTGCCGACGTTGAGGTATAGATAGAGGTAACCGTCTCCGGCGCCCACGATCAGGTCTTTCTTGTCGTCGTCGTTCCAATCCGCAACCGCAGGCGCCGCGTTCCCCTCCGGGACCGTGAGCGTGTCCCCGCCGACCACTATTTGAGCGCCGGCGCTGAAGCTGATGCCGCCGTTGCCGGAATAGTACCAGACCTCTCCCAGGCTGTTGCCGACCAGGAGGTCCAGTTTGTTGTCGTTGTTCCAGTCGACCACAAAAGGCTTTGCGCGCTCGCCCGCGTCGAGCGTGGTGCTTGCGGCCTGGACCGTTACTCCGGCCGCAAGGCTGAGCCCGCTCCCGGATGAGTTGGCGTAATAGTAGATAAGCCCGTTGCCGGTCCCCATGAAGAGGTCAATGGTGCCGTTCTTGTCAAAGTCCACGGCGTGCGGCGCGGCATAACCGGCGGCGGTCTCCACGGTGTGTCCTCCGGCCATGACCGGCGCGGAGGTCGTGAACACTTCGAGCTTCCGGTAGGCGAGCGTGGGATTTACCGTGTAGCTCTGGCCGAGCGTAACGTCCACAATGGTCTGGTAAACAAAATAGTTGGCGCCCACAATCGTTATCGTGTGCTTCTCGTTCTTAAGCGTTCCGACCGAGAGCGGCACCCCCACGGTCCCGCTCAGGCCCAAGTACCTGCCGCGGTAAACCTGGGTGCCGTCAAGATAGACCTTGGCCGCGGTCGGGTCTGAACTCACGCCTATGTTGCCCCAATCAGGCACGGCCGGGTTCAACTCGTTAGCCAGTTCCACGTTGTCGTTGATGCCGTCGCCGTCGGTGTCAACGTTGTTGGGGTTGGCGTTGTTGATGTATTCGGTGAGGTTGTTCAAGGTGTCGCCGTCGGGGTCGAGCGCAGCGTCATTTACGAGCGGGTTCAGGCTGTACGTCTTTTCCCAGCCGTCGGGCATCATATCGCCGTCGGAGTCGGGGTTGCAGGGATCGGTTTCCCCCGCGTCAACCACCTTGTCCGCGTCCAGGTCCTCGCCATCCATGCAAACAACCGTGGACCCGTCCATGACCGCGGTGTTGCCGTCGCAGAGCCCGTCGCCGTCGGAGTCCGGGTTATTGGAATAGGGGCAGGGCTTGGCCGTGGCGGTTGAACCTTCCAGAGAATCGTGCAACCCGTCCAGGTCAGTGTCATGGCAGGAGGGGTTGGTGTTGTAGGAATAGACTTCGTTATAGTCATTCAATCCATCGTCATCGGTGTCGGAGTCGTTGTCATTGGACTTGGTGTTGACCTTGTTCCAGGACACCCCGCAAGTTCCGCCTCCCTGTTCCTGGCTGTTGAAAACGCCGTCCGAGTCGGTGTCGGGCTGGCCCGGGTCCGCGACCGTGGGGTCCTTGCTCTGAAGATATTCATTGTAGTCGGTGATCCCGTCGTGGTCGGTGTCCGGTTCCTGGCCGTCGGTGATGAACCCGTCGACTCCCAGAGTTGATTCCTCGGTGTCGGACAGACCTTCATCGTCATCATCGGTTTCGTCGTTGTCGCCGATGCCGTCATTGTCGCTGTCCATCCACTCGGTGCCGTCCGCGGGGAAAGGCTCGGCGCCGTCGCCGTAACCGTCTTCGTCGGAGTCGAGCTTGCATTTTTGGGTGCCCTTGACGGTCTCCATGGTGTCGGTTGTGCCGTCGGCGTCGTCATCGATGTCCGCGCTATCGAGGGTCCCGTCTCCGTCGCAGTCAGCGCCGCTTTTAAGTATGATGTTAATGGTGGTGTTGGTGCCGGCGGTCACTGAAACGGCTGCCTTGTAGTTGAGGCTATAACCGGTTTTCAAGGACTTTACGGTGTAATTGGTTCCGGTGGGCACGGCGCCGAAGATATAGTTGCCGGTGGAGTTGGCAATCCCGTAAATGGAGCCGCTGCCGGGGATGACAACCTCAATCGAGGCGGTGGATGCCCCCTGCAGGTTGGGCAGGAATATTTTGCCGCTGATCAGCCCGGTCTGCACCCCGCCGCCGCCGCCGGTGGGGTCTTCAAGCCCCGGCACCAGGGGTTTGGCGCGGACGATAAGCGGGACCAGCCGGTCAAGCCCGGTGAAGCATTCGGCCTGGATGACTCCGGGCGCGACCATGCGGGCCGGGCCGCGGATGTCCAGCCGGTAATATGTGGTGAGATCGGTATAGGTGCTCATGCCGATCTTCTTGCCGATGACCTGGTAATTGACCCGCTCGCAGGCCTTGACCTCAATGTCCGCAGGCACGATTTTCACCGTCCGGGGATCGATAAACAAGCTGTAGATATTGGAACTCTGCAGACCGGATAACATCTTCGGATATTTGCCGAGCGCGGGATTGATATAGTCCGGGACATAAATGACGGCAAAAGTGTAACTCGGTTTTTGCTGGTAGGAGATCAAGGCGCCGGCGTAGTTGCCGTCGCCCAGCGGACGGATCGGACCGAGCTGCACGTCCGGCTCCCCGGGGGAAACCGTGACCATCAGGTCCGCGATATAGGCCGCGTCATAGCCCTCGTACTCGTCCGCGCTCGCCCGCCAGCGGACGATGAAATTGTCGGTAAGCGTGAACCTGGGGTCGTTGTGGAGTTTGATCTCGTGGCGGGTCCAGTCGTGGTCCACGCCGTCAAAGTCCCAGACCGTTACCCAGGTCTTGCCTCCGTCGTCGCTGAGCTCGCAGGCAAAGTCCTGGCGGGGGGTGGTCTGCTCGGGGTCGGCCATGCCCACGCTTTTGGTCCAGAAGGAAAGATAAACATATTTATACAAGCCGAGTTTGATGTCTCGCTCGACCATGTAGTCCCTTACTTGGCCGGGGACGTTCGTGATCCTTCCCAGAAAAACATACCGGCACGGGCTGGCAAACCCCGGCGGGCATTCGGCTCCATTGCCCTCCCTTATGGCCACCGCCGGAGCATCGGCGTAATAATTAATCCGCTCATCATCGCCGCTGAGCTCCGTGGTATCGAGGACCTGGTCGCTGCCGGGCCAGATGCCCCGGGAAAAGGGCTCGCCCTGGCCGAACGGTATGACCTGGAAGTCGTTGTCATCAGTCATGGTGTCGCAGATGCCGTCAGCGCCGGTATTGATCACCTCGGCGCCGAACTCATCAACGCCGTACTGGTCATTTCCGCCGGGCGCGGTCGAGAACTCTTTGTCGATACCGGGCCAGATCGCCGGCATAAAGGGCCATCCGCTGTATGGTCCCTGGTTAGTATAGTAAAGGTCCAGCGGCTCTTCAAACTCGTCAAATTTCACCACGGTTTCCAATTTGCCGTTGGAACCGGTGTTGATGTAGTTGGGGAAATCCACGCAGGCGTTGGTCTGCTGATAGCAATAGGGATGAGAGCCGGCCGGCTTTTCCGTGAATTGGGCGTGGAAGATCGCGGGGAAAGCGGTGACGCTGACATTGTCAACCCAGAAGAAATCTCCCGGCTGGACTAAGAAAGCGATGTACAACCTCAGGGTTGTGCCGTTGATGAGGTAATAGTTGGTCAGGGAGATGTCCTCCCAGAGCCAGCGGTCGTTGGCAACCTCCAGCATCTCCTGGCCGAGGAAGGTCTTGATATATCGGTTATGGCCATATTGGTTCAGGTAAAAGAGCACCATCTTGCTATCGTCCCAGTTGCCCGTCCCTTCATGGTATTTCCATTGGAAGGACAACTTGGTATGTCCGGTGTCCGGGATCATATTGGGCACATCCAGGTTGGTTGGGCCATAGGTGTAGCCTTGAAGCGCGGCGCTTCCAAACCAGCCTCCAGCCATGGGGTCAATGGTGGAACCTTCCGTGGGGCGGGGATGGAAATTGGAAAAGTTGTTGAAGTAATAACTCTTGCCCCGTTCGCCCGAGAGCGAGATTATGCCGCCGTTGGCCAGGTTGCGGCTGGTTAATATTTTGAGCCGGTCAGCGTAGCCGCTGAGAGGGAGGTACATGTTGTCCACAACCTGAAAAAGCACTTCCATGGGCGCGCCCATGAACTGCGTGCCGAAGGTAAGCCCGGTCGCCTCGAACGGGATGGTTTCGGCGATGAACGGCGTCATGACCGTCAGGTTTGTCGTAAGCGGCGCGCCCAGGCCCTTGAGCGGGTCGGGGTTGACCACAACTTGAATGACAGTGGTATCGAACAGGGCCGGGATGCTCAACATGCCTCCCACGGCGCCGTCCGGCGCCGCGCCCAGGGCCAGAAATTTATCCGAGGGCTGGCCAGTGATGGTTGGATAAAGCATGCCGTTGCGCTTGAACCTGCCGCTCCCGCTCACAACAGTGAATTGCGGGGAAATGCCTGACTTGGGATTGCCAAATTCATCCTCCACCCGCACCAGCACCGGCAGGTCCTGTTCCTTGGGCAGGTACCAAGGCGAGACCGGGGGATATACCAGCTTGACGGCATAAGGCCGGCCCGGGGTGATGTAGTCATTGGCCAGGATGTCTGCGGTTTCCTTGGGCCGCTCCAGGATGGCGTCGTCCCCGACTAGAGTGGTGCTCAGTTTGCCGTCCGGACCCGGACTGACGCAAATCTGGTTCGGCTCGCTCTTGCCTTGTGCAATGGCCTGAACGTCGTCCCCGGCTTTGCCGGTCTCGGAGATGCCATTGGCGCCGGTGGTGATGACCATGCCGGTAAGGGTGTCATCTCCGCCGGGAGTTGTATTAATGACATTATTGGGCCCGGGGAGTATGCCAATGGCATAGGAAGAACCCTGGCCAACCGGGATTTCCTGGATGTCTGAGCTCGAAGCGGTGCTGTTGCAGATGCCGTCCTCACCGCTGCGGACAAAGCGGGTGGGACGCGCAACCGCGTCCGCGGAACCCAGGTCATAGACGTCGGGCCGGGCGTTGCCCCGGAAGTCCATCTGGATGCCGCCCATCCGGACCTGCCTGGGATCCGATACATTCAGCCGGGACCTGAATACCAGTTCTCCCAGAAAATCTACATCGCCCTCGCTGAACATCCAGTCCGCATCAACGTCCAGGTATTGCTCAAGGCCATAGGTGGTCTCCTCATAGGGACCCGCGTAAATGGTTATGTCCTGGGTGATTGCCGTATAACCTGCGTCCGGCGGGCAGGTGCGCAGGCGGGGAGAATAACTGTTGACCAGAATAGTCAGGTCAGTGCCCTGTCCCAGGGGCGCTCCGGGTTTGAGACGGAACCAGACCTTGGAAAGGGTGCTGTCGGTTATGCGCTGGCAGCTCCCGAAATAGTCCGCGTTCTGGTCGCCGACGCTGATGAAGTACGAGGTCATGCCGATATTCTCGCTCGTCCACGGAGCGACGAACTCCAAGTCGTTTCCCGACTCTACCCGCACAAATTCCAGGAGCGTGGGGTCAAACGCTATATAAATACCATAAGTGCCGAGTTGGCTGGCCTGGCCGAAAGAGACGTTCACGTTCACCGGGAACTCGGACCCGGGAGCAATCATCCCGTTGTTTAAAGGCTCTTCCAGCCAGACTATCTGGGCTTTCACCGGGAGGCTTAAGATTAAACAGCTAAGGCCCAAAACCAGGGCCACGCGTTTAAGGCTCCGGATTAGCATCTTGAACTCCTTATGGTCCGCAGTCTTGACTTCGATACTTCCGACCTTGCGCTTGTTACCACCAGCATAAGCCTATTTCCCCTTACTAACAATAGACGATTGGCTCCGGCTTTTTAGGCGCCGGATTCTTCGTCTTTTGCGGCCGCGGCGCGCCTGGCAAAGGCGCTTTCGAAAAAGGCGTGGCCGGTTTTCAGCCGGCAGCCGACGAACGGGATGCGGCGGCAGTTTAAAGAGACGGGCCCGGGGAAAGAAACATGGAGTTGTTTTTTGCGGCCTTCGGTGGTAAATTGACGGAAGGACTGACCGGATTGTGTTGACTGTCGAGTGCAATTCAGGAGAGCGGGATTGGCGTTGCTTGTTTGCCTTCTGCTCGGCTTTTGGAGCGCTGTTATCCGTGTCCCTGGCGTTGCTGACGGTTTTTTACCGGCAAGGAATGGTGTTGCCGGGTCGGCTCCTGGGCCTGTGCCTCAGCGTTTTTCTCAGCGCAGTGTTCAGCCCTTTCCTGATCCCCGGCCGGGTCCGCGCCAAAGCATCTCGATACGGAGACCTGGTTTTTTTGCTCCCGGTTCTCGTGCTTTTGTCTCCGCTTCTCATTTTGTCCGCCGGGCCAGGGTTTGCGTTGGTCTATCCCGTGCTCGCCCTGGTTGCCTTGGTCCGGGCGGCGCCTGAGTTGTTGCGGTTGGGACGGCGCAATCTTTTTTTTATTCTGGTTTGCGCTCCGGCGCTTGCTTTTTATTTGTTGTTGTCGGTCCAGAGCCGTCAAAATGGACACCTTTTTCTTTGGGAATGCGGGGTCAGGGGACTTGAGGGAGGCGACAACTTGTTCCATGCCGCGATCTGCTCCATGATCCAGTATTTCGGAAAGCCGTCAGTGGGCATGGACGGTTTCACGCCGGTGCGTTACCATCTCGGGTCTCATTATTGGTTTGCGGCTCTGGGCAGGTCTGCGGGAACACCACCGTTGCTTTCCTATAGCTTCGCCGAGATGATCGTGCTCCTTCCGGGATTTATTTTCGGCCTGATCTCGTGCTGCCTCTGGTCCTTCCGGGAGAGCGGAAACTCCTTGTGGCGGACGGCCTTGCTGACACTTCTGCTCCTGGCCGGCCTTGACCTTGCCGGCATTAACAGCCATTACGTGAGCCAGTCGCACACTTTCGCGCTCCTGATCTTCATGCTGTGCCTGCCCATGCTGATGCAACTGTTGCGGCTTAAGCCCAAGGGCCCCGGCCGCGGGCTAAGGTTGGCCTTGGCCATTGCGCTCATTGCGGCCATGACGGCCATGAAGATATCGGTCGGAGCTCTTTTCGGGGCAGCGGTCTTCTATGTCCTGTTGAGGTCCGCGGATTTATCGCCCCGGAGTTTTCCGGCCCTGGCGCTGGTTGCGGCAGTTGTGCTTTTTAGCTCGGCCTTTTTCATCCACTGGAACATAGGGCAGCTTTCAGGCTTGCTCCAGGAAAACGGCCCTGAATGGCTCCTGCGCTATTACACCATGTTCAGGCTGCAGGCCGCGAGCAATTTCATCGTTCCCGTTTCTTTTCTAGCCGGGATTGTTTGCCACGACAAACTATATCGCCCAAAGGCGGTCATGGAAGCGGTGCGCGGAAGGACCTGCCTGGAGGCCGAATTGGCATTCTTTGTCACGGCGCTCGCCGCAGCCCCAACCATCGTCCTGCATGAGAGTGACAGCTGGTTCTTCATGAATGTGGCCCAGTGGTTCGCATTGCCTTTCCTTTTAAAAAGCGCCGGCGCCGTCAAACCGGCCGGCAAGGCCGGTCTCCCGCCAGCTCTATTGATCGCGGTTGTTCTGATAGGGTCCTTGGTCGCGCTCGAGTCATGGATCAAGCCGCATGATCCCTACCAGGGCAAGCTCACTATCAGCCGGCGGTCCGCGGAATCCTTTCTCGGGAATCGGCGCAAATATCCCGGCAAGCCTTTTTGCGGACGTGGTTCCTCGACCAGGAAGGCGCGGGAAGAGAGCAATGACGGTATTCGAGCGCAAGCAATCCTGAAGAGGGAAGCGGACAAAGGCAGGCAAGGCCTGGCCGTTTTCGTTCCTCCCGAAAACGCCCGCTTCTGGGCCATTACTTCGGGCTGCTATATCGTCCCGTTTTTTGTGCCCTCGGTGGCCGGACTGCCCATGCTGAAGGGCCTGCCTCCCAAGTCCTCGGAATGTGATATCCCTGAATTAAGATATGGATACGATGATTATGGAAATCAATCCTACTCCTCGGATGCGACCGAAAAACAACTCTGCGATTACGCCGCGGCCAAAGGGATCCGGAGAATTTTTATTCTCAACGACCTGGAAGATCAGGCCAAAAATCGAACCATTGATTGCCCCTGGTGATGTGGCGTAGAGCTCCAGGGTTTGTTGCCCAAACCCTTTTCATTTTTTTATGTCTGTTGACATGCGGCTCCCTCTCCCTGGCTGATTGGGGATCTTTGCGGAGAAGGCAAAGCCGACCAGAAATATCGCCGGCCCGCAAGCCAGGAACAGCAGGAATAGCCCGGGGCGCAGGCCCCGCTTTAAGGCGGGGCGGTTTGTTTTGCGCCGGTCTCCATATCAATGTTATTTCCCGGCTTCCACCTTCACTTGCTTGCTGCCGGCAAGCGGGGTGAGACACAGCAACTGGTCGTCTTCATTGTAAACCCAGGCCGCGCCGGAGACTGTGAGCGGTCCTTTGGCGAGCTCGCGGGGCAGAAAGATTTCGGTGGCCGCGCTGATTGCCTGGTCCGGAGCATAGGAGTAAGAGAAAATTTTTTCCGCCGGAGAATAATGAAGCGTGAGCGGTTTTCCCGCGGTATGACGGGGGTAGGGCCGTCGCAACTGCTCCCAATGAAAGGGCTTGGGTTCGCCCTTGCCGTCTAAAATGCTCCAGCCGGTATCGCTTCGGCCATAAGCCCAGATGGCAGCTCCGGCGAAATAGCGGTCCTGGAGCATAAGGCTTTGGGCCAGCCATTCTCGGGTGAAGCTTCTGTCGGGGTCTCCCCCGTACTCGCCGATCACCAGGGGCGCGTTGAGCATTTTGGCCTCCCGGGCATTCCGGGCGTATTTTTTCTCCAGGCCTTTCTTGTCCTCGTGCTCGATTATAACCAGGCCTTTGGCGTTATAGGTGTGCGCGAAGTACGGGTGCGGCGCGTAAACCAGGTTATCGAACGGGAAGGGGGGAGGCTTGAGCGGGATGAACAGGTTGATGGTGCTCGGCTCCAGGACCGCGGGGCGCAGCGGGTCAACCTGCCTGACCGCCTTGATCCAGTTGCCGTAGAAGCGGAAGAGCTCCTTGTCAAACACGCCGGGAACGAGCATGCCGTCGTCGATGGGCTCATTGAGCACGTTGTAGCCCATGAGGTTCGGCAGTCCCTTGAACTCCTTGACGATCACCAGCCAGAGTTCGATCAGGTCTTGCTGCGCATCCAGGTCCTTCCAGAACCTGCGCGAGGTCGTGAGCATCGCCAAAAAATTGGAGCCGCTGTTGAGCTTGCCGCCGCAGGCCCAGGCCGGCATGTCCCCGCCAACCTGGCACCAGCCGAACTTGTGGACCTCCGGCATAACGTAAATCCCGTGCGCCCCGGCCTTTTGAGCAAAGTCGCGGAGCGAGCGGATGTAGTTCATGTCAAATTTGCCTTGTTCCGGCTCAGCCTTTTCCCAGGAAATGCCCAGCCGGATGAAGTTGAACCCGAAAGACTCGAGCGCTTGGAGGTCCTGCTCATTGAAGTGGCCCGCGGGATAGGAATGGGCCGGGACGTTCGCCCCGCGCAAGAGCGTCACCCGGCCCAGGGAGTCGAGCAGGTACCCGTCCTGGGAGCGCAGCGCCGGACTGGTCGGGGAAGGCGAGCACTGACCAGCGGCATTGGCATTCAATGCCAGCACCATCAAGGCAACCGCAAACAAACCGATCTTGCTTTTACTTGTCATCGCAACTCTCCTGACAACGCGCAATTTGAAAACATCGTAACCGGCCCGCGGGTCCGCTCAAAATCGCCGAAGGCCGATTCAAGTCCTGAGCACTCTCCCGACGCGGACGCCCGGGATGTAAGAACCGTCTTTGACCGCCTGCCGGCCGTTGATCAACACGTGGTTGACGCCTTTCGGCTTTCCCGCCGGATTTGACCCGAGCATAGTCTGGTTTCTTCTCTTCTGTCAAAGGCCAAGTCCTCAAGCGCAGGAAATCCATGAGCCACGCCGAGGCGTGGTTGCCATGCCCGGAGCCGGCGGATAAAATGGCTGGTCATGGAACACCATAAAATTTTCAGAATCGTGGCCGCGGTTATGTTGATTATTGCGAGCGGCGCTTCCGCGGGAAGCGTTCCTCTGCCCCAGCTCCAGATCAAAGACCGGCGGGTGGTTGATTCCAACGGCAGCGCGGTGATCCTTCGCGGCGTGGCCGTGAACCAGCTCGGCGATTATTTCCAGGCCAATCCCTCGGTCCCTTCCACCCACCAGCTCGCCAGGCGCGACTTTGAGCAGATGGCGAATCTGGGCATCAGTTCGGTGAGGCTGATCGTGAGTTGGAGCAAACTTGAGCCCGCGCCCTATGTGCATGACCGGGCCTATCTTGCCCAGATCAAGCAGGCGGTGCAGTGGGCCAAGGAAAACAACATCTACGTGGTGCTGGACATGCACCAGGACGCCTGGGGGAAACACATTTACAGTTTTCCGGACGAGAATTGCAACTGGCCGCTGATCCCGAACATCGGCTGGGACGGCGCGCCGCAATGGGCGACCTTCACCGACGACCGCGGCCGGTGCATGCTCGTGCACCGCGAGCTTTCCCTGGCGGTGATGAATGCCTGGCAGGCTTTCTGGCACGACCGCGAGGGCATCCAGCAGCACCTGATCGATACCTGGGCGTGGCTGGCGGAAGAATTCAAGGACGAGCCCGCAATGGCCGGGTATGACATCCTGAACGAGCCGGGCTGGGGATGGAACCCGGTCATGGACGTGCGCAAGCACAAGCCCGCGTTTTATCGCCGCGCTGCCGCAGCCATCCGCAAGGCCGAGGCCGGAGGGCTCAACAAGATTATTTTTTTTGAGCCGCTTTCAATCTGGGCGGCCATTCCGCACGAGAGGGCCGTGCCGTTCACTCAAGACCCCGACATTATTTACGCCCCGCACATCTATATCGGCAGCATCTCCATTGACGTTTACCTCCTGCACCGCGAGATCATCCCGCTCCACAAAGGCTTTGAATGGGCCGAGGCCGAGGCCAAGGAATTCAACACCACCTTCTGGAACGGCGAGTGGTTCCCAGGAGCCGGCGACCATGCCTTTCGCTACGCGGCGCTGGAGGATCAGTACCAGACCGGGTCTGCGCGCTGGCAATGGCGGGCGAGCTGCGGGGACCCGCACGTGCTGAGCGGGTCCTGGCCCGACCAGAGCAAAGTGCATACCGGCGAGAACCATGACGTGATGATTTCGCGCTGCGGCGACGCATCCAAGCCCGAAGGCATAGAGCAAGGCATCAATCCCATTGACGCCATCATCCTTGCCCGGCCCTATCCCCGCGCATTCCCTTTCCCCGCAACCTTTCGCGCGGACCCCAAGGCCAAAATTCTGGAGATGAGCGGAAACGCTCCTTCCGGAAACGTCCCGCTTTTGGTCTGGGTCCCGGGCAAGTCCAGGCCCGAGATCGAATCCGAGAACATCAAGGACTTGAGCCTTGAGCAGGTCAACTCCGGCTGGATGCTCCGAGGCGTTCCGGGGCCGGGGGCCTGGAAACTTCTGGCAACCGGCAAGGATTGAGCGGACGGGCGCATGAATTCTTCCGCGGTCATACCGCGCGCATTGCCGACCTGATGGTCGGGGTCTTGAAAAATATTTCAAGCCCATAGGCAAAATGAACTGGATGTATGCCGAATCCGGGGATTGGTCCTCAATTTTCGCCAATTTTTGTGAGCGAAGCTTGCGATTTGCAAAAAGAGCTTGACAGAAATTGACGGCTCTGCTATTGTTCACGCGTCATTTTGCATAGTGAATTCAAGCCAACTCATCATAAAAGAAGTATCTCGTCAGGTCGGAACATACTCACAGGTTGCAGTCATTAATTGGGTGGTTATGATATTAGCGAACCTGGTAACCTGGGAATATTGAATAGATCGTAAAGGAGGAGTCTGATGATGAAAATGAAAAGGCTGGAGGCGGTGCTAATTGCATGCTTGATAAGTATTTTCACGCTGGCGGGCTGCAATGGCGGCGACGGAGGAGATTCCGAACATTGGGTCATGCTTTCAACCGGCGGCGACCACGTGTGCGCGGTTGCGGGTGACGGCTCGCTCTGGTGCTGGGGCAGTTTGTCCGGCGGCGGCGCCATCATGCTGAAGGACGGTTTGGGCACAACCAAGAGTTTCCTGACGGAAATTTCAGTGTCGAAGAGTATTATCATGGGCGGAGGCGAGTATAGTGCTTTGCCCGTTCAGATCGGCTCGGACCAGGACTGGGCGAGCGTGGCCGCGGGCGATTACATAAACTGCGCGATCAAGACCAACGGCACCATGTGGTGCTGGACCACCAGAAGCTCTTATGGACCCGACTCCCTTGTCGCCGGAGAGGGCACCAAGACCCTGGCGGAAAAAATCATGACAACCTGGCTGAGCAGCACTCCCGAACAGATCGGCACGGACCGGAATTGGCGGCAGGTGTCAACCGGTAACGAGCATGCCTGCGCGGTCAAGCGTGACAACTCATTGTGGTGCTGGGGGAGCAGCAATTCCTACGGCCAGCTTGGAATTGCCGTGGTGGGCGAGCAGCAGAACCCGGTCCGAGTCGGCGGGTTTGGCAAGTGGTCGTATGTCTCCGCTGGAGATTTGCATACCTGCGCGCGCAACGTCAATGGCACGCTCTGGTGCTGGGGCAACAATGGGAGCGGCCAAGTCGGGGATGGCACTAACCAGAACAGCAGGTTCTCTCCGTCCCAGGTCGGCGGCGAAGCGGATTGGTTCTGGGTTGGCGCCGGCGGAAGTCATACCTGCGCTACCAAGACCAACGGCTCATTGTGGTGCTGGGGATATAATTATAACCACCAACTCGGGTACGAGGGCATGGATTCTTCAACGCCGGTGCGGTTGGGGGTTGATGAGGACTGGCTGATGGCGGCTGCGGGCGGGTCTCACACCTGCGCGGTCAAGACCGGGCAAACGCTCTGGTGCTGGGGGGGCAATTGGGATGGCCAGGTCGGCGCCCCGGAATTTGGGAGCGATTTTGCGGTCCCGGTCCAGGTCGGCGCCGGGGTTTTATGGCTGGGGGTCGAAGCGGACAACGCGTTCAACTGCGCAATGGACACGGCGAGAGGAATATGGTGTTGGGGAGCCAATTATAGCGGTCAGCTTGGGATTGAGCCTTTCCGGAATATTGAGAACCCCAGCCCGGTGAATAGCGCCACGGATTGGACCAATTTCGCGGCCGGGGGAAGTTTTGCCTGCGCGCTCAAATCGGCCGGCGCGCTTTTCTGCTGGGGCTCAAACTATTACGGCCAGTTGGGCGCGGGATTGACCGTTGATTTGTATACTTACATGAGTTATCCGGTGCAGGAGTATGGCGAGGCCAGCGACTGGGCGCTGGTGAGCGGCGGCGGACAACATGCCTGCGCGGTCAAGTCAGATGATACCGCATACTGCTGGGGATATGGTAATTCCGGCCAGCTCGGGAGAGGGGGCATCGGCGATTCCAACTCTCCTGTCCAGGCAACCGGCTCGGGCTATGATGACATTGCCGCGGGCTACAATTTCAGTTGCGCGACCACGACCGGCGGCGCGCTCTGGTGCTGGGGCGAAGGATCCAATGGCCAGATGGGCAACGGGACTTATACTTGGCAAAATTTGAGTCCGGTGCAGGAATCTACGGGAAGCACGGCCTGGGAATCGGTGGCTGGCGGCGCTTGGCATGCCTGCGCCATCAGGACCAATGATCAACTTTGGTGCTGGGGCAGCGATAATTATGGTCAGGTGGGAATCGGCACCAGTGGCGACAACCACAATACCCCTCAGCATGTTACGGCCCAGGGGGACAGTTGGGCGGTGGCGGCCGCGGGATATTATCATACCTGCGCGATCAAGAATGACGGCACGCTCTGGTGCTGGGGCAGGGATTATAACGGACAACTCGGCAACGCCACTTATGCCGAGAAGTTCGCCGATCCCCAGCAGGCCGGGACCGCCGCGGACTGGGTTGATGTGACATGCGGCTCGGACCACTCCTGCGCAATCAAGGCTGACGGCTCGCTCTGGTGCTGGGGAGCGAACTACAACTCCCAGCTTGGCATTCCGGGAGTGCTGGGCGCGACCATTCCGGTCCAGGTTGGAATCGCCTATGACTGGGTGGATGTGGAAGCCGGTTCTAATTTTACCTGCGCCAGGAAGCTGGACGGCAGGCTTTTCTGCTGGGGAGCCAATGACCGGGGACAAATCGGACAGCCGGTTAATGTCCATCAATATCAATTGAACCATATCCCCAACCCGTAACCGGCGGCCAATCGGAAAATAATAACCGGGCAGGCGGCTCTTTGCCGCCTGCCCGGTTTGTCAGGACCGGCGTGCTTTCCCGCCTTGAATTGCACGGCGAAGATGACAATATTTACTTGGGCAGGGATGGCCAGGCAGGAAAAAAATTTAAAGCTCGCCACTTTCGCCGGGGGATGCTTCTGGTGCACTCAGTCTGACTTCCGGGAGTTGCCGGGAGTGGTGAAGGTGGTATCCGGCTACAGCGGCGGGCACAAGGATAATCCCACTTACGAGGAAGTTTCCAGCGGGACCACCGGCCACATGGAGGCGGTGCAAATCTCTTACGATCCTTCCCGGATAAGTTACGAGCAGTTGCTGAACTATTACTGGAAACACATTGACCCGACCGACCCGGCCGGGCAGTTCGTGGACCGCGGGTCGCAGTACCGGACAATCATTTTCTATCATGACGATGAGCAGAAGCGGCTGGCGGAAAAGTCCAGGCAGGAACTGGAGCAGTCCGGCAAGTTTGACCGGCCCATAGCCACCCAGATAATAAAATTCACCAAATTCTGGCCGGCCGAGGACTATCACCAGGACTTTGACAAGAAAAACCTCACCCGCTACGTCTTTTATCGCATGAGCACCGGCCGGGACGCATTTGCGGAAAAGCTCTGGGGCAAGGCGCCGGCAAATAAAAAAGCGGCAAAATAGGCCGGATCATTCCCTTGCAAATGTTCCGGCAAGATCAAGATACCCGGGCCCGCGGCTAAAACCTTCGCAAGGCCGTTTTCAGTTCCTCCACGGTCGGCGGCGGCTGATATTTTCGGAAGTTCTCAGGCCGGCTCCATCCCTCCCATTTTTCCCAGCCGCTCCCTTGTTCGAGCAGCCGGCGAAGCTCTTGCAACTCAGCCGGGGCCTGGCTCTTGAATTGCTTGAGCCTGCGTCGGGCCTGGATTTTCTTGCCGGGCGGAGCAGACGGGTTGAGCATCTCGCATTTGGCGTCCGCCGCTCCGGTCACCGACCGGTGCAGCTTGAGGTTGGCCAGATATATGGTCGCGGGGAAAAGCACCTGGTCGTTGAAAATCTCGCGAGCATTCTCCGGCGCCAGCGCCGCAGCCCGTCCGGCCAGTTCCAGCGACTTTTGCGCGGACTCCAGGGCAGGCGCCATATAGGAGCGGTTTTTGCAGTAAGGCACCCGGTAATTCATGGTCCGCAGAGCGACGCTGGTCTCCATGGTGATGTTGGCGAAGCCGCCGGCCAGCTCGCTCGCACGGTGAAGGGACTTGAGACTTTCCATTGTCAAAGGCCCGGCCTTGCCGAAGTAGCGGCCGGCCCATTCGGCGTAGAACTTTTCGGAATCGAAGCCCTGCGGGTCCCAGGCCGCGCGGCCGCAGGCTTCCAGGTTGAGGATGAAGTGCTTGAAGTCCTGACCGTTCACGAAATAATATTCGGTCAGGCCGCGGCGAAAAGCCTCGAGCGTTGATTCCTTGATCCGCGAAGGGTAGGGGTCCTGGAGCACGTGGTTCCGCCAATAACCCGCGTGAATGTAAATCCCGAACTTGTGCCCGCGAAAATCCCCGGGCCAGTCCGGGAAAATGCCGTACCCGTTGTCCGCCCAGACCATGTCGATCATCCCGGACGGCTGAAAACTTCCTCTTTTCCATTGCGACTTGCCGTCCGACCAGAACAGGCAGAAAACCCGCGCGCCAGGGTTGTGTTCCCGGATCAATTTTTCAAGGTCGTTCAACAGCCGGGAGTGAAGCCTGCCGGAGTCAATCCCCAGAGCCTTTTCATATCTGCACCTGTAAGGCCGGTCCCACCAGGGGTCGCGCGGGCTGTGATAGTAAATATCCGCCCTCCCTACCGGAGTATTTCCAAGCAGATAGCGGTAACTATTCATCCAGTCCTGGTGGTGCAAGCTCAGGCATTTGTGCTCATAAGGCAGATGATGGAACTCCCAGCCCAGGCTTGTGGACACCTGAACCATCATCCCTTTTTCGTGCGCGTAGTCGATTATTTGATTGAGCAGTTCCAGGTCGGTTTTGTATCCCGGGAAAATTTTCGCGTAGTACGGCCAGTTCCAGAATTCCGCCCGGCCCATGGTGTCAAACGGGTCAATAAAGTTGTAGCGCAGCCGGGCCAGGCTGTCGATCATTTCCTTCCACAACTCAAACTCGATGATCAGCTTCTTGCCCGTGAAATTGGCCAGCATGTCCGAATCATTGTCAAAATAACCGCGCAACTTGAAAGCCGGCGGCTTCTCCCGGATGGATGCCTCGGGAATCTCCAGGCCTGAAAGCCTCGCCGGGGTTTTACCGGTCCAATACTCGAACGGGTCAATACCCAGGAACCGCCTGGAATATTCGTAAACGCCGTAGAGCGCGCCGCGCGGGTCGCAGCCCGCGATGATGACCTCGCCGGTTTCCGGAAGAGCGCGGATGACAAAAGCCTCGGGCCCGGGATCAAGCGCGGAAACCGAAATAATCCCTTTCTTGACCAGCGCCTGGATTTGCACGTGGCTCTCCGCGGTGCCCACATAAAAAACCGCGGCTTTGGCCCGGCCGCTCCCGCCCCCGCGCTGTTCCTGCTCCGGCTCCACCCGGGGGCTGAAACCGAAAACCTTTTCCAGGTCCCGGGCAAGTTCCTGCGCGGCATGGACCTCAACCCGGCCCGCGTTCGCCCCGTAATAAATGTATGCGGAATGAAAGAGCTTAGCCTCCGGTTCCCTGCGACCAGGGGCCGCGAACAGGGTAATTGAGATCAAGACCGCCGCAAAAAGCACGCGCTTCATAATCCCTCCCGGCTGCGTTAAACCAGGGACCCGGCCGAAGCAGCCTTGCGCTTCAATCAGGGACTTCCCGCTTCAGCTCCCGGAGCACTTCCTTCAGCGGCGGCACGTTCTTGAACCACTTGATCCGAGTGATCTCGTTGGTGCACGCGCAATAGACCTGCTCGATCAGGGTCTTCAATTTCGGCGGCAGCGGCTCTGGAGAGCACTTGCATAAGCTCTTCCAGTTATGCCGGTCCAGCTTCTTAGCCTCTTCAACCGCCTTGAACCACGCGCTCTCCCGGTAATAGATCCGCGCGATCTCCTTGCTCACCGGCATCCCCTCATAGCTGAAACGGCATTCGTCCAGAGTCCCGATCACGTCCACCAGCATGACCTTCCGATCATATCCCAGGCCGGCCTCAATCTTGCCGTCCTCATTCACCAGCCCCTGCTTGCCGAACTCATCGGTGATCACGCCGTTGACCGTGGCGCAGAGTTTCTTGACTTCTTCGATCTCCTCCGCGCTCAGGCCCGAAATACGCCCAGCATCCTCCCAGGAAAGGTACCGGTCCGTGATCTCGAGCTTGGTGGACACGTCATAGATCGGCCTGGCCAGCTTCTGGTTGGCCGCGGGCATGGTCTCCAGGCCCAGGTCGTGCGGTTTCAATTCCCCGCTCTGCAGCCGCTTGAACACGCTGCTCCCGGGCGGAAGATAGTTGCGGTAAATCACCTCCAGCGGGATCAGGTACCCGCCTTTTTCTTTCGGGTAAACCGAATAATCGTATTGGTCGCCCTTCATCTCAGGCTTGATCACGCGCAGCAGCTTGATCTCCATCGCGTTACTCGGGTGCTTCAGCTCCGAGAGCTTTTTGACCTGGCCGTCTTCAATCAGCCCCAGGTAATGGCTGTGAATCCCCATGGCCGCCAGTTTTTCAAAAAAATACGCGCTCAAAAGCGCGATCGACTCGCCTTTGTGGTTCAAATGGTCCGGCATCTCGCCCCAGTCAAAAACCGAGTACCGGTTCGAAAACAAAAACCGCGCCCGGCCGAATTTTTCCACTGACGGCTTTTCCAAGATCGACAAATCCTTAACGCTTCCCATCTTGCAACTCCTGAAAGTTTTCGCCCCCAAGGCGGCGCTCTATTATGCTGAATCGATCTCATCCCGTCAAGCCATGGGCTCAGGCCTCGCGGGGTCTGGCCTTATCGTCGCAGTTCGTTCTTCTGCGAAAAGGCCTGACCCCACCTGACCGGCCTGACCCCGAGAGGCCTGACCCCGCTGGACTCATCGAATTGCATATTTTTCAGCAATGTGCTAAAAGGATAAAAATCAAACCGGCAAGGAGGGGAAAATGGGGGAAGTCATAATCGCCACGCCGAAATCTCTGACCTACAAGCTCAAGGAGTTTGTGATCACGAGTTCGCTGCTCGCGTTCGGCACCACCTTTGAACTGGTGTCCAAGTATTCGCCGGAGCTGAAGAAGGAACTCGCGGACTGGGAGGAAGGCAGGACCTTTGGGCTCGGGGTCTGGAACGGCGGACCGGTCATGACCATTCAGAAAAAGGACGGCCGCGCCGTTTACCTCGGACTCAAACTCGTGAACCCAAAGCTCACCATCTTTTTCCGAAACGTGGACGCGGCGCTCCTGATCTTCACCGGCCGGCTCGGCTCCCACATGTCCTTCATCGAGCACCGCGCGTTCCTCCAGGGAAACCTCGGAGAGGCCATGCAGACCGCGAGGGCAATGAACATCGTGCAGAAATTCCTCATGCCCGGGTTCATCCTCAACAAGACCTTCAAGGTGCCGCCCAAGTTCACTTTGGCCGACTATCTGGTCAAGGCCCGGGTCATGCTCATGCTGGTCCCGGCCATGATCCCGAATCTTTTCAAATAGGGAGGGGAAAAATGGTCCCGAATTACTACGAATTTTTTGTTCCGGTGAAAATCGTCAGCGGCAGCAAGGCGCTTCCCAACCTGCCTTACGAAATGGACCAGCTCGGCGCGCACCGGGCCATGGTGGTGACCGACCAGGGAGTGGTCGCCGCCGGACTGCTCGGCCCGGTCAAGGCCGCGTTCGAAGGGTCCAACTGCGCCATCGCAGCTATTTTTGACCAGACCCCGGTCGACTCCAGCAGCACGGTCTGCAACCAGGTCGCCAAGCTGTTCCGCGAGAAAAATTGCGACTGCTTCATCGCGCTCGGAGGCGGGAGCGCCATTGACACCGCCAAGGGCGCCAACATCGTGGTCTCGGAAAACACCGACGACCTGCTCAAGTTCCAGGGACACGAGCGGCTCAAGGCCCGGATGAAACCGTTCATAGTCATCCCCACCACCGCCGGAACCGGGTCCGAGGCAACCTCCGTGGCCGTCATCGCCAATGTGGAAGCCGGGGTCAAAATGAGCTTCTCCTCGCCCAGGCTATACCCCAACGTCGCCATCCTCGACCCCAAAATGCTGGTGACCATGCCCAAGAAAATCACCGCGGCCACCGGCATGGACGCGCTCACTCACGCGGTGGAAGCCTACATCAACCTCCAGAAGAACCCGGTCTCCGACGCCTTCGCCCTCTCCGCCATCGCCCTGGTCAGGGACAACCTGGTCAAGTCCGTGGAGAACCCCAACGACGAACACACCCGGCTGGCAATGGCCAACGCCGCGCTGCTCGGCGGAATTGCCTTTTCCAACTCCCTGGTCGGGATCGTGCACTCCATTGCCCATGCCGCGGGAGGAGTGGCCCACGTCCCCCACGGAGTCGCCAACGCCATACTGCTGCCCTGGGGAATGGAATATAACTTAGGCATGCGCCAGGACATCATCGCGGAACTCGCGCCATGGCTCGGCGCCAAAGCCGAAGGCGCAAGCGCGGACCGCGCCAAGGCCGCGATCCAGGCCGTGCGCGACCTTTGCAAAAAGCTCAACCAGCTTGCCGGGCTCCCGCTCACTTTGAAGGAAGCCGGTCTCAAGGAGGACAAGTTTGAGGAGATCGCCAAGCAGGCAATCAACGACGGCACCATGAACTACAGCCCCAAAGACGCCACCGTGGAGGACATCATCGCCATCTTAAAAAAGGCGTTTTAAACCACAACAAGGGTACGGGCGAGTGGCCTGCCCGACAACTTGTCCGACGAAGCTCTAACATCATAAGCGCGAACTTCGCAAGATAAGAGCGAAGTCGGAAGCCTCGGCGAAGTTGGGCGCTCGCCCAAATTGTGCGAGCGAGCTTGCTGCAATTCAGATAAAACCTCAAAGCCGCATACGCCAATCGTCAAATTAGTGATTTTTCACTTTTTTACTTGACAACGGATGCGGATTTCTATATATTGTCAAATAAGGAAAATAATTCGGTTTTCCTCGCAATAAAGGGGGCGAAAATGCTGAAGCTTTTTAGTGCAAAAAAGCTTCGGGGATTTCTGGTTTCCTTTCTCTTCCTGATTCCCATCCTCGCCCATGCTCAGAAGCCTGGGTCGTTCTACTGGGGCGATTCCGACGGCAATGTAGAAACATAGCTATCGCGACTGAAGTCGCTCGCACATTCAAAAGGGCGGTGAAAAATTTTGAGAAGTGTACGGGCGAGCCGGTGGCTCGCCCCGGCAACAGCGTGGGGCTTAACCTCGACACCTCCGACACGGTTGGAATTTCAATCAGCGCGGTAAGTTACTCCTCCGCGAGCGCGGGCCACTGGCCCAGGACCGGGTTCGGCATCATCTTTGGCATCGACCCCACCAGCCAGTGCGCATCGACCGTTCAAATCTACGGTTTCGACCCCGCTGGCGGCGAAACGGTCTGGGACTGGCGCAACCCCGCGGCTTATGACTATCAGCCGACCTTGCAGGCCCCGGACTTAGGCATTGCATCCGTCAAGGTCAGGGCCACGGGCTGCTCCAACGGCGACGTCATCCGCGCGACCGCCTACATCCCCGGCGACATGGAATACCTGATCCCCGGCCAACGGTTCCCCACTCGACTGGACGCAGCGCGGCTTTTGGAAATCACCGTCATCGACATCACGCCTCCGGAGACTTACATCGATTCCGGTCCGGCCAATCCCACCAATTCGAAAGACGCAAGTTTTGAATTCAGTTGCAGCGAGACCGGGTGCGCGTT
>Ga0315291_10000589_pt1 | contig 48382 bp, 42 predicted proteins | sample YL17G12_20_MG_FD_203070 | JGI IMG/M metagenome (GOLD analysis project Ga0315291, IMG submission 203070) | Sediment microbial communities from Yellowstone Lake, YNP, Wyoming, USA - YL17G12_20 | ecosystem: Environmental > Aquatic > Freshwater > Lake > Sediment | place: USA: Wyoming | collected...
CTCGACTACTTCCCGCCGGACTTCCTCCTCGTGATCGACGAGTCGCACCAGACGGTCCCCCAGATCCGCGGGATGTACCACGGGGACCGCTCGCGGAAGGAGACCCTGGTCGACTTCGGGTTCCGCCTCCCCTCCGCCCTCGACAACCGGCCGCTCATGTTCGGCGAGTTCGAGTCGCGCCTGAATCAGGTCATCTTCACCTCGGCGACCCCCGGGCCGTACGAGGAGCGGCACGGCCAGAAGGTGGTGGAGCAGATCATCCGCCCGACCGGGCTCGTCGACCCGCAGGTCGAGGTCCACCCCGTGACCGGTCAAGTCGACCACCTCGTCGGGGAGATCCGCGCCGTCGTCGAGCGCGGGGAACGGATCCTTGTCACCACCCTGACGAAGCGGATGGCGGAGGACCTGACCGAGTACCTGGTCGAGCTCGGGATCCGCGCCCGCTACCTGCACTCCGAGATTCAGACTCTGGAACGCCTGGAGATCCTGCGCGACCTGCGTCTGGGGAAGTTCGACGTCTTGGTTGGGATCAACCTCCTGCGAGAGGGGCTCGACCTCCCCGAGGTCTCTCTCGTCGCCGTCCTCGACGCGGACAAGGAGGGGTTCCTCCGCTCCGGGACCTCGCTCGTGCAGACGATCGGGCGCGCGGCGCGGAACGTGCGCGGGAGGGTCCTCCTGTACGCTGACGTCCTCACGGACTCGATCCGGCACGCGGTCGACGAGACGAATCGTCGCCGGGCGATCCAGGTCGCGCACAACGAGCGCCACGGGATCACGCCGAGGACGGTCGAGCGAGCGATCACGGACATCCTCTCGATGGCCCGCCCGCCGCAGGAGATCGGGAAGCTGGCGCCGCGGGAGGAGCGCCCGAGGACCGAGGAGGAGAAGACGAGAGTGGTGAAGGATCTCGAGCGAAAGATGACGGCCGCCGCCCAGCGCCTGGAGTTCGAGGAGGCGGCGGCCCTGCGCGACCAGATCCGCGCCGTGCGGAGGGGATGATGAACGTCCTGCGCGTCAAGGGGGCCCGCGAGCACAACCTGAAGAACATCGACCTCGAGATCCCTCGGGAGAAGCTCGTCGTCATCACCGGGATCTCCGGGTCAGGGAAGAGCTCGCTCGCGTTCGACACGATCTACGCCGAGGGGCGGCGCCGCTACGTCGAGTCCCTCTCCGCCTACGCCCGCCAGTTCCTCGGCCAGATGGACAAGCCCGACGTCGACTTCATCGAGGGGCTCTCACCGGCGATCTCGATCGACCAGAAGACGCGTTCCCACAACCCGCGCTCGACCGTGGGGACGGTGACCGAGATCTACGACTACCTCCGCCTCCTCTACGCCCGCGTCGGGCACCCGCACTGCCCGCAGTGTGGCCAGCCGATCACCCGGCAATCCGCGGAGCAGATCGTGGACACGATCATGACCCGTCCCGAGGGGACGCAGGTCCAGATCCTCGCCCCGGTTGTCCGCGGGAGGAAGGGGGAGTACAGAAAGACGCTCGAGGAGATCCGCCAGGAGGGGTTCACCCGGGTGCGCGTGGACGGGATCGTGCGCACCCTGTACGAGGAGATCGAGCTCGCTAAGACGAAGAAGCACACGATCGACATCGTCGTCGACCGGGTCGCGGTCGAGCCGCGCAAGCGCGCCCGCATCGCCGACTCCGTGGAGACGGCCCTGAAGCATGGGAGCGGGATCGCGAGCATCGTCGGCGACAAGGGGCAGGAGACCCTGTATAGCGAGCACTACGCCTGCATTCACTGCGGCGTGAGCTACGAGGAGCTCTCCCCACGGATGTTTTCGTTCAACAACCCCTACGGCGCCTGCCCGGAGTGCGGCGGCCTGGGGTACCGCAAGGAGATCGACCCCGAGCTCGTCCTTGACCCGACGCGGGGCCTCGCCGACGGCGGTCTCCTCCCGTGGGCGAACTCGAAGAGCCGTTGGTACGAGGCGGAGACGGCCGCCCTGTGCAAGCTCCTCCGCATCACCCCCACGACGCCCCTGGGGACGCTCGGGAAGGACAAGCTCGACGTCATCCTCCACGGCACCGGCGGGTCGAAGCTCAGCCTGAACTACACCTCGACCGAGGGGAGGACGTACAGCTACCAGCGCGCGTTCCGCGGGGTCGTTCGGACACTCGAGCGCTGGTACCGGGAGACGACCTCCGAGGACTGGCGCGAGGAGATCGAGCAGTTCATGGCCACCCTCCCCTGCCCGACCTGCCACGGGGCGCGCCTGAAGCCGGAGGTCCTGGCCGTGACCGTCGATGGCCTCAGTATCCACCAGGTGACGACCCTCTCCATCCGGAGCGCCCTCACCTTCTTCGAATCGATGGCCCTCACCCCGCGCGAGGCGCGGATCGCCCAGCAGATCCTGAAGGAGATCAGGGCGCGCCTGGGGTTCATGGTCGCTGTGGGCCTCGACTACCTGACCCTCGACCGCCAGGCGGGGACCCTCGCCGGAGGGGAGGCGCAGCGGATCCGCCTCGCGACCCAGATCGGAAGCCAGCTCACCGGGGTCCTCTACGTCCTCGACGAGCCGTCGATCGGCCTCCACCAGCGGGACAACCGCCGCCTCCTCGCGACGCTCAAAGGGCTGCGCGACCTTGGGAACACCGTCGTCGTGGTCGAGCACGATGAGGAGACGATGCGCGAGAGCGACTTCATCGTCGACCTGGGGCCTGGGGCCGGGGCGCACGGCGGGGAGGTCGTCTGTGCCGGGACCCCGGCCGAGATCGCGGCCTGCCCCCGCTCGATCACCGGCCAGTTCCTCTCCGGGGCGCGGGCGATCCTGATCCCCGAGGTACGGCGGAACGGGAGCGGGAAGACGCTCCGCGTCCTCGGCGCGGCGGCGCACAACCTGAAGCGGATCGACGTCGAGATCCCGCTCGGGCGCTTCGTCTGCGTCACCGGGGTCTCCGGGTCAGGGAAGAGCTCCCTCGTCGAGGAGGTTCTCTACCGCGGGGTCGCCCACCGCCTGCACCAGGCCGTCCGCCGCCCGGGTCCGCACGACGAGATCCTGGGCCTCGAGCACATCGACAAGGTGATCGAGATCGACCAGTCCCCGATCGGCCGGACCCCGCGCTCGAACCCGGCGACCTACACCAAGCTGTTCGACGACCTGCGCGCCCTGTTCGCCAAGACCCCGGACGCGAGGGTCCGCGGCTACACCGCCGGCCGGTTCAGCTTCAACGTGAAAGGGGGCCGGTGCGAGGTCTGCCAGGGCCAAGGGGTCGAGAGGATCGAGATGCACTTCCTGCCCGACGTCTACGTCCCGTGCGACGTCTGCAAGGGGACCCGCTATAACCGGGAGACGCTCCAGATCAAGTACAAGGGGCAGTCGATCGCCGGCGTCCTCGGGATGACGATCGAGGAGGCCCTCTCCTTCTTCGAGAACATCCCGGCCGTCCGCGAGCGCCTCCAGACGCTCTACGACGTCGGCCTCTCCTACGTCCAGCTCGGCCAGCCGGCGCCGGAGCTCTCCGGCGGGGAGGCGCAGCGGATCAAGCTCGCGAAGGAACTCTCGCGCCGCTCGACCGGGAAGACCCTGTACATTCTGGACGAGCCGACGACCGGCCTGCACGCTGCGGACGTGGAGAAGCTCCTCGAGGTGCTCCACCGGCTCGTCGCCGCCGGGAACACGGTCGTCGTCATCGAGCACAACCTGGACGTGATCAAGACAGCGGACTGGCTCATCGACCTTGGCCCCGAGGGCGGCGACCAGGGGGGCGAGGTCGTCGCCGTGGGGACGCCGGAGGACGTCGCGGCGAGGGCGGACTCCCACACCGGACGCTACCTCGGCGAGGTCCTGTCCGGCGCGCGGGCGGTCATGGCATGGGAGGAAGGATGAGCGACGGGCTGAGCGTCCTCGTCGTCGTGGCGGTCGTCGTCGGCCAGCTTGTCCTAGTCGGGTTCCTCGGCTGGCTCTTCCTGTTCCGCCTGCGGCGGCCGGCCGGAGAGGCCCTCGATCGGGCGCGCGACGAGGTGAGGGACGCCCTCGCCGCGAGCCAGGCTTCCTTCACCGCCCAGCTTCTCCAGCTCGGGGAGCGGACCCAGGGGCAGCTCGACTCCCTCACGCGCCAGGTCGCAGAGCAGTTGAAGACGACGATCGAGGTCTCGCAGCGTTCGAGCGGACGGATCGACGAACGCCTGGACAAGGCGACGTCCGTGATCGGCGACGTCAAGGAGAGCCTGGGGAAGCTCTCCGAGTCGAACCAGCGCCTGTTCGAGGTAGGGAAGGATGTCGCCTCCCTGCGGGAGCTCCTCCGCTCCCCCAAGCTCCGCGGAGGCCTCGGGGAGCTCTTCCTCGGCGACCTCCTGGCCGAGGTCCTGCCCAGGGATCGGTTCCGCCTCCAGCACGAGTTCAAGGGCGGGGAGACGGTCGACGCGGTGGTCGAGCTGGGAGGGCGCCTTGTCCCGATCGACGCCAAGTTCCCGCTCGAGGCGTTCGGCCGCCTTCAGGAAGCGAAGGGGGACGACGAGCGGCTGAAGGCGAAGCGGGAGCTCGGGAAGGCCTTCCGGAAGCACGTGGACGGGATCGCCTCGAAGTACATCCGTCCCTCGGAGGGAACGCTCGACTTCGCTCTCCTGTACATCCCGGCGGAGAGCGTGTTCTACGAGGTCGTGACGCGCGACCTGGGCGTGCCCGAGGAGCAGGACCTGGCGACCTACGCCCTTCGACGGCGGGTGATCCCGGTGTCGCCGACCTCGTTCTTCGCCTATCTCGAGACGATCCTGTTCGGGCTGTCCGCCCTCCGCGTTGAGGAGAACGCGGAGCTCGTCCTCGCCCACCTGCGCGAGCTGCGGGACACGTTCGGCCGGATTGAGAAGGATTACGAAACGGTGGGAAAGCACCTTCAAGATGCCGTGAACCGGTTCCGTGGGGCCCAGGATGCTCTCTCCCGCGCCGGGAGGACGCTCTCCGACCTAGAACGGCTTGAGGCGCCGGAGGGCGGGGAGGGCGCGGCCGCTGGGTCGACGTCTGGCGGCGACGCGCTGCCTTTGGGATAGGCGGGACCGGGAAGTCAAGAAGCAAGACCTGACCCCGGCATCTGACCCCTCGGCGCGCCTTGCCTCCGTCCACAAGCTACGCGCCACGCGTTCCGTACCCTACGGACAGCGTGAAGCCCAGGGCCACTTCGCGGGATCGGACGTACAGACGTCTCCGTTGCGGTTCCCGGAGATGGTCGTCTTCTCGAGCGTGACCTGGCCGATCCCGCGCTCGAGGCGGAGTCCGACCCCCGCGTCGTTCGAGGTCCCGTTCCCGGTGATCGTGCATCCCGTGAGGACGAGGCGCGCCGCGAAGCGGCAGTCCATCCCGTCCGTGCCGTTCCCAGCGATCTCGCAGAACTCGACCCTGATCTCGACCATCTCGCCCTCGTCCCCCACGATGTGGATCCCAGTCCAGGGGTTCCCGGCGATCCGGCAGTTGCGGATCGTCACCCAATCCAGGAACGTGCGGTTCAGTTCGATCCCGTGCCCGCCCGGGCTCGTCCCGACGGTGTGCGGGCCGACGACGGCGATCCGGTCGATCGTCACTCGGTCGGCGTCGACCTCGAGCGTCCCCTGGATCGCGGCCCGGTCCTGTGAGGAGGGGTCGGTCGTGATTGTGACGCCCGGGGTGAAGACCCAAAGCTGTGCGGAGTAGCTCCCCGGAGAAAGGACGATCACGTCCCCGGGCTGGGCCTCGATCCGTCCGTCGAGCCAGTCCGAGGCCTTCGCCCCGTTCTTCTGTGGCCAGAGCTGGAAGGTGCGCGGGGTCGTGACGTCCTTGCCCTTGACATGCTCGGTCTTGTAGAACCACTCCGCGATGACGACGTTCCCGGCCAGTGCGCCCTCGGCCGGGAGGCGGATCTCGCGCGCCGAGGCGAGGAAGGAAGCGAGGAAGAACGTCGCCAGGATCAGAAGAGAGAGGGTGAGCCTATTCATCGACCGGGCCTCCTTGGATGGAGAGAGTCTAAGGAACGGGGCGTCGGCCGACAAGCCGTGTCGCGGGGCGCCTAGGGCGGGCATAGGGCGGGGGTCACATAGGGCGGGGGTCAGGTCTTGTCTCTTGACATTCCGCCGCCTTCGTGCGGCCTGTTCACGATCCGGCTGACGGTCGAGTAGTGAATGCCGACGTGGGAGGCGACTTCGCTCTGGCCGTAGCCGTGGAACGTGACGGCCTCGTGGATCGCCTGGTTGCGCTGGACTCTGTCGTTCTCCCGGTCGCTGAAAAGCTGCGCCAGAGAAGGGCGCGCCGTCAGGCGCTCCGCCCGCGGGATCTCCTTCAGAGCCAGCTTCCCATGGAGTAGTGGAGCGAGTCGCTCTGCGAATCCCTCGCTTCCGAGGAGCACTCCGCCGCGGAGATCCTGCCACACCCCGACGCCGCGACCCTCGGCCACGAAGCGCCGGTACAGCCGCTCGGCCTCGCCCCTCTCGGACGCGAACTGAGAGAGCAGCCAGTCCGTCGTCAGGAAGGCGGGGGCCCGCGTCTCCCCAGCCGTCGCGCGATAGCTCGACCACGTCCACTGGCGCGCGTGCGCGACCGCCTTCGCCCGCACCGGGTTCAGGGCCACGTAGCGCGCCAGCTCCAGGAGGTGGGTCTCCCTCTCCACCAGGACGGCCTTGAACCGCCCAGCCAGGATGTGCCCGGTGCGATGGTGTCGGCGGTTGAAGTCCTGGGTGTAGACCCCGTTCAATTGCCTCATCCCGCGGGAGAGGTTCGGCTCCGGGGTCTCGATGAGCAGGTGGTAGTGGTTCGTCATCAGGCAGTAGGCGTGGACAAGCCAGCGGAAGCGGGCGACAACGGAACCAAGGACGGTCAGGAACGCTTCCCGATCCTCCTCGTCGAGAAAGATTGCCTCGCGGGCGTTCCCCCGTGCAGTCAGGTGGTAGACCGCGTCAGGGTACTCGAGACGTAACGGCCGGGCCATGTGTCGAGCATACCAGGCGGGAGGTCAAAAGACAAGACCTGACCCCGCTGCGGAGCTCAAAAGAAGGGCCCCGGTTTCCCGGGGCCCCATAGCGGTCCGTTGGAACTAGGCCGTGACTACCAGGTGACTGTGAAGCCGACGCACCACTCCGTGAAGCCGAGCTCGCTGATCTTGAGCGACGTGTTGAGATCGAAGTTGGAGCTGATCCCGAACTCAAGCGAGATCGTCGTCATGCCCCAATCGAAGAGGAGGAGGCTCGCGGCATCGAAGTACGTGCAGACGTCGAAGGAGAAGGCGCCGCCGCAGCAGCTGTCGCCGCCGCAGGAGATGCAGAACTTCTCCCAGTACTGCGCGTAGCCGATCAGCGTCTCGTTGTAGGTGGCCTCAAGCGAAGAGAGCGAGGTGAAGGTGCAGCCGTTGAACTCGGCCTCAAGCCCGATCCCGCGGATGTTCAGCCCCACGATGTCGCAAATCGCAGGAGTCTGCGCGCCCGTCGGATCCGTGTGGCAGAGGCTGGCGTAGATCGTGACGCAGGTGAAGTCCCCGAGGTCGAGGCTCGGCTTGAGAACTAGGGTCTTCGCGGAGCCGGTGCCGACCTCAAACGTCAGCTCGGCGCTGAAGGCAATCCACGGCAGGTTCGGGAGCACGATGCCCGTGAGGGTGAACGTGATTCCGTCGAACCCGACGCACGAGAAGGCGACCGACACATCGACGAGCTCGATGCAGTTGAACGGGAACTGGATGCTGAAATCAATCGAGGTGAACGCCAGATTGCAGTCGTCGGCCGGCATCAGCGTGTCCACAACCCCGTCGCAGTCCACAAGGTCGACCAAGAGGGAGCTGATGTACAGGTTGGCGCTGAACTGGAGGTCAGCGGCGCCGCCCGAGACCCCGATGAGCATCCCGAAGCCGCCCGGCGCCGCGAGGACGTAGCCACAATCGTTGACGACGAGGCTGGCGAGGATCGTCTCGAAGTTGAGCGCCACGCCGGCGATGTTCACCGTCGCCGCGGTGTGCCAGTACCCAAAGGCGGCCGACTGCGGGTAGAAGACGAGGTCCGAGGCGATGGTGAAGGCGCCAAGGATCCCGTCGACGTAGAAGCTCTGGCCCTGCCAGCCGGCCATGTCAAACACGGTCTCGCTGGCGAACGTCCAGCCCGAGATCGAGTACTCGACGGTCAGGGTGCTCTCGAACGAGTCGAAAGTCGAGCTCTGCACATTGATGCAGATATCCGCACCCCACGAGCCCGAGAGGACGCCCTGCGCAAACGCGCCGGCGCCCAGCCCAAGGGCACACACCATTGCAAGTACGAGAGCCTTCTTCATTTCTTAACTACCTCCTTACGCGGTTAGCCTTTAGAGACAAGAAGCGTGCTCTCTCTCCTAGAGAGGACTGCTGTTGAGTGAGCGACCACCTCCTTATCTACGAAGACTTGTGCCTCTCCACTAGATCTTGCCCCCATCATAGTGACCAAAGGTCCCAAAGTCAAGTGATGGATGTCCTGGTCACAGTCCTAGCGTTGCCAACGCCACCGCGATGATGGCCACAAGGAGGGCGGTGAGGGAGAGGATGAAATTCGTGTTCAGGCGACTGTTCAACTTGGCGGTGTCCGTCCCGGCGAGGCCCTGGAGCTGCGTCTTCAACTGGGCGACGTCCTTCTCGTTCTGCGTCAAGCGCTTGTCGACCGTCGAGCCGTCGCCCCCTTGCAGGGCGCGGAGCTCGGTTTGCAGGGTGGCGAGGTTGTCCGAGACCTTGAAGATGAGGTTCTTGAGGACGTCCAGGTCCTGCGGCGTCACGGACTCGGGGTTCTGCTGCATGTACTTGATGGCGCGGGCGATCAAGGCCGCGGCGGAGTAGCGGTCGAGGGGCTCTCCCCCCTTGTACTGCCCGCCGGGGAGGCCGGTGATGATCCCCCGATCGACGAGGTACTTCAGGTCGTCGTACGCCCAATGGTCCTTGGGGACGTCAGTGAACAGGCTCCCCGTCTGGGGCGGAGTGGCGCTCCCGTTTCCGGTCTGGCCGAGGGAAGCGAAGCCGGCGAGCAGGGCAACCGCCAGTCCCAGGAGGAGCCAGGCTCTCGTTCTCGTCATGGAAACCCCCTTCATCTCTATGGATCGGTTCCGCAGTATAGCCCTCGTCCGAAGCGGAGTCAATACGATAGTGCGGTCTTCTAGCGCTCCCCCGCCCTCCGAAAGGAGAGGCGGTGGAGGGGGGAGGGGCCGAGGCGCGCGAGGGCGGCCCGGTGGAGGGGGGTGCCGTATCCCTTGTGAAGGGCGAGGGCGTAGCCCGGGTGGCGGCGGTCGAGGCGCGTCATCCAGCGGTCCCGGCTGACTTTGGCCACGACCGACGCCGCGGCGATGGAGAGGGAGAGGGCGTCGCCGTGGGTGAAGGTCGTCTCGCGAGGACCGGAGGGGCCGAGGCCGGGGGAGAGGCCGCGGTCGAGGAGGAGGAGGTCGGTCGGCTCGCCGAGGGAGACGAGGGCGCGGCGGGCGGCGAGGGACGTCGCAACGACGATCCCCAGGCGGTCGATCTCCTCGGCGGAGGCGGCCCCGACGCCGGTTGGCGCGATGGCGCCGATCCGGGCGGACAGGCGCTCCCGAGCGGGCGGGGAGAGGCGCTTGGAGTCGTCCAGGCCGGCCAGGGAGTCGACGAGGAGGTCGGGCCGGGAGAGGTCGAGCCGGACGCACCCGACGACGACTGGCCCAGCGAGGGCGCCGCGGCCGACTTCATCCAGGCCGGCGAGGCGAACGGCCGCTTCGGCGTGCACCTGGTCGAGGATCTCCAGGTCAAAGCGCAGGAGCGCGGCGGTCCGCTCCCGCTCTCGGGCGACCCTAGAAGTGGAAGTACCCATTCATCGGGCCGAAGCGCGGGAGGGGCCAGACGCGCAGGTACGGCTCGCCGATGAAGTCGTGACTCTCCACGAACCCCCAGTAGCGCGAGTCGAAGGAGTCCTTCGAGTTGTCACCGAGGACGAACCAGCTCCCCTGCGGGACGAGGGTCGGCTCGACGCCGTAGCGCATCCCGGCCAGGTTCGAGACATACGTGCGGTCGAAGCGCGGACCGGTCAAGGGAGAGCCGTTGACGTAGACCCTCCCGTCCCTCACCTGCACGGTCTGGCCGCCGGTTGCGATCAGGCGCTTGACGTAGCGCACGCGGCGCTCCCCGGCGCTCACCCCGAGGTCGGCCAGGGTCGCGGTCCCGTTGGTCTTCACCCCGAGGTCGAGGGGAAGGCCGGAGGAGGTCCCAAGGTAGATCCGCGTCCCCGCAGGGAGGGAGGCGAGGAGGGCGTTCGCCTCCTTGAGAGAGAAGACGGGCTCCCGGTTGAGCGACACGATCTGCGCCCCTTTCGGGAGACCGGCGCGGGCCGCCGGCGAGTTCGCGGTGATCCCGCGTGCGAGGACGGCCTCGGTGTGCCAGAAGACGACGATGTCTCCGGGCCTGGGGTCGCGGAAGGAGTAGGAGATCCGGTCGACGAAGAAGCTATCGGCCTTGAACGAGTTGGGATCCCCGTTGATCGTCGGGTACATCGAGTCGGTGGGGACGTGCATGCGCACGGTGACGAAGTTGATGACGAGGAGCGCGAGGGCGGCGGCGACGACGAGGACCTCGACCCATTCCAGGGCCCAGCTCACCCCGCGGCTGGGGTTCCAGCCGTAGTGGCGGGCGATGCGCAGGATAACGGCGGGCTTCTTCTCCTTCCTCTCCCACCGCGCGTGCCGTGTCCTTGCCATGTCCTTACGGGATCCGGCGCAGGCGGCGGAGGTAGAACGGCCGGGCCTGGCGCGTGTGCGACTTCTTGACCAGCTCGACCTTCTCGATCTTGGGAGACCAGAGGGGGAAGGTCTTCTCGACGCCGATCCCCGAGGAGATCTTGCGCACGGTCACCATCTCCCGCGTCCCTCCCCCGGCGCGCTTGAGGACGATCCCCTCGAAGACCTGGATCCGCTCCTTCGCCCCTTCGGAGACCTTCTCGTGCACCTTGACGACGTCGCCGGGCGCAAACTCGTCCCGGCCGGTCTCCTTCATGTACTCCTTCTCTACGACGCGCAGAATCTCGTCCATCGCTCCTCCCTATCTGTCCCCGGCGACGCGATCCAGGATGATCGCCGCCGCCGCGCGCACCGACAAGTGGTTGAATTCGCTCTCCGGCATCAGCGGCGGGAGGACGAGGTCGCAGGCCTCGACGAGCTCGTCAGCCATCCCCCACCCCGTCCCGAACAGGATGTACACCGGTCCGTCCTCCGTCCGCAACCGCTCCTGGAGCTCGGAGAAACCGATCTCCTTCTTCGCCCGTGGCCGCGCCGACGTCCCGACGAGGAGGGGATCCACTCCCTCGACCTCGCGGACGTAGGCGAGGGTCTCGTCGAGGTCCGAGGCGACGGAGATGAGTTCAAGCGCCTCCCCCCGTCCGCTCTCGTCGTCCTGCCTCTCTCCCTCGGTCCAGAACCCGCGGATCCGCCAGGCGATCGCCTGCTGGGTCGGAAGCGGGGTGACGACAAAGTAGCGCGCCACTCCGTACGTCCGCGCCGTGCGCGCGATGTCGTGCACGTCGACCGAGGTGAGGGCCGTGGCCACGATCTCCCCCGAGCGGTTGCGCATGGGGAAGTGGAAGAGACCGACGTACAGGTTACCCATGCCGGTTTTTCCTGTCAAGAAGAAGACCCAGCAGGTCGGGCCGGTTCCGCGCCGTCTTCTCCCACGCCGCCCCCTCGCGGAACGCCTCGACCTTGCCGTGGTCACCGGAGAGGAGGACCTCGGGGACGGGGAGGCCGCGGAAGACCGGCGGGCGCGTGTACTGCGGCGGCCCGAGGCGGTCCTTGCGGTAGAAGGAGTCCGTCTCGACCGACTCGTACTTCCCGACCACCCCGGGGAGCATCCGCGCCGTCGCCTCGATGACCGCGGCCGCCGCCACCTCGCCGCCCGTCAAGACGTAGTCGCCAATCGAGACCTCCTCATCGACGAACGAGAGGACGCGCTCGTCCACGCCCTCGTACCGGCCGCAGAGGAGGAGGACGAGGTCGTAGCCTGAGTAACGCTCTGCGTCTCCTTGAGTGAAAAGCCGCCCCTGCGAGGAGAGGAGGACGACGCGCCTCGTCCCCTCCACCTGGTCACGCAGGGACTCGATCGCTCTCACGAACGGCTCGGCCCGCATCACCATCCCCGCCCCGCCGCCGTACGGGCGGTCGTCGACCGTCCGGTGGGGGTCGTCCGTGTAGTCGCGCAGGTCGTGGAGGCGGACCTCGAGGTGCCCCGCGGCCTGGGCCTGGCCGAGGACGCCCGCCTGGACGAACCCGGCCAGGCTCTCCGGGAAGATGGACAGGACGTCGAAGCGCATCGGACTACTCGAGGATCTCCAGGACGACTTCCCGGTCCAGGCGTGCGGCGACCCCCTCGAGGAAGGTGCGCAGGGCGCTCACCGTGCGGCCGCCCTTGCCCAGGATCCGGCCACGGTCCTCCTGGTTCACGTGGAGAAAGAAGATGTCGACCTTCTCGGTCTCGATCCGGTCGATCTTCACGCTGTCCGGGGCGTCGACGAGGGAGGAGACGAGGAAGAGGCAGAGCCGGTAGAGCACTAGCCCTCCTGCTGCGGGGCCTCCCCGGAAGGCTTCTCCCCGTGCCGCGTCTCGTCCCACGCCGAGATGACCCCGGCCTTGGAGAGGATGTCCCGGGCGGCCTTCGTCGGCCTCGCTCCGTCTTTCAGCCACTTCAGGGCGAGCTCGTTGTCCACCTGGAACGTCGCTGGCTCCGTCCTGGGGTTGTAGTGCCCAAGGTCAGCGACCACCTTGGCGTCGCGCGGCTTCCGCCCGTCGAGGACGACGAGCCGGAACGACGCCTGGCCCTTCCGGCCGACCTTCTTCATTCGGATCTTCGCTGCCATAGACCACCTCTTTCTCGAGATTCTAGGGGGACGCTCTCTTGCGCGATCGGTGCCTAGCGGTCCGTCTTCTGCAACAGATCGAACGGGGAGCGGCCCTTTCCGTGCCTCCCCCCCACCAGCTTGAGCGCCTTCTTCGTCTCCTCGAAGCTCGCCAGGAGGCGGTTCACGTCGCGCACCTTCGTCCCGCTCCCTTGGGCGATCCGCTTCTTGCGGCTGCCTCCAATTATAGACGGGTTCTCGCGCTCTTCCAGGGTCATCGAGCGGAGGATGGCCAGGGCGCGGTCGAGTTCCTTCTCGTCGACCTCCGGCTTGTTTCGGAGCGCAGCCATCCCGGGGATCTTGTCGAGGATCTGGGAGATGGGGCCGAGCTTCCGCGTCTCCTCGAGCTGGTCCCTGAAGTCCTCAAGCGTGAACCGGTTCTTCTTCAGACGAACAGCGAGCTCCTCCGCCTTCTTCCGATCGAGCTTCTCCTCGACATCCTCGATCAGGGAGAGGACGTCCCCCATCCCCAGGATCCGGTCGGCCATCCGCGCGGGGTGGAATGGCTCCAGCTCGGTGACCTTCTCCCCGAGGCCAACGAACTTGATCGGCACGCCGGTGACGTGGCGGATGGAGAGCGCTGCCCCGCCGCGGGCGTCCCCGTCGAGCTTGGTCAGGATGACCCCGGTGAGGCCGATCCGCTGGTCGAACGCCTGGGCGATCGACACGGCCTCCTGGCCGGTCATGGCGTCGGCGACGAGGAGGATCTCGTCCGGCGGGGCGGCCGCCTTGATCTCTACCAGCTCGTCCATCATCGCAAGGTCGATCTGCAGGCGGCCGGCCGTGTCGAGGACGACCACGTCGCGCAGGTTGTCCTGCGTCCAGGCGACGGCGGCGCGGGCGATCTCGACCGGGGAGCGGTCGCGTAGGGTGACGACCGGGATCTCCAGGTCGCGGCCGAGCTTCTCGAGCTGGTCGATGGCCGCGGGGCGGTAGATGTCCGCCGCGGCAAGGACGGGCTTCCGGCCCTGCTTGCGCAGGGTGAGGGCGAGCTTGGCCGCGGTCGTCGTCTTCCCCGACCCCTGCAGGCCGACGAGCATCACCACCGCTGGCCGGTGGTCGAGGGAAAGGGGGGCGCGCTCTGCGCCGAGGAGAGAGACGAGCTCGTCGCGGACGATCTTCACGACCTGCTGCCCTGGGGAGAGGCTCTCCAGGACCTCCGCCCCCACGGCGCGCTCGGCGATCCGGGCCAGGAGGTCCTTCACCACACGGTAGTTGACGTCGGCCTCGAGCAGGGCGAGGCGAATCTCGCGCAGCGCGAGCCCGACGTCCTCCTCGGACAGGCGCCCCTTCCCGCGAAGCTTGGAGAAGACGGCGTTCAGTTTGGACGTGAGGGCGTCGAACATCCTCCTCCGTGGGGCACGAGAGCGATGGAGTGCCGATGGTAAGCGGCTCTCCGCGAGGTGTCAACCGGCGGAGAAGAGCCGGTCGACAAAGTCGGTCCCGGTCCGCCCCTCACAGAAGGCCGGGTGAGAGACGACCTCCTGGACGAGGGGCCGGGTCGTGGAGACGCCGCTCACCCGGAAGCGTTCGAGCGCCGTCACCATCCTCACCCGGGCTTCCTCGCGGTCCCTCCCCCAGGCGATCACCTTGGCGAGGAGGGAGTCGTAGTGGTGGGAGACGACCATCCCGTGGTGGAGGTGGGTGTCGACGCGGATCCCGTGGCCTCCTGGGAGCTCGGCGACGCGGAGGCGGCCGGAGGAGGGGAAGAAGCTCCTCTTCGGATCCTCGGCGTTGATCCGGCACTCGATCGCGTGCCCGGAGGGGGAGGCCTCGCTAAGGGCGGCGTCGAGGGGGGTGCCGGTAGCGAGGCGGATCTGCTCGCGCACGAGGTTCACCCCGTACAGGACCTCGGTGATCGGGTGCTCGACCTGGATCCTGGCGTTGATCTCCATGAAGTAGAACGTCCCGCGCGGGTCGAGGAGGAACTCCACCGTGCCCAGGTTGGTGAGGCCGACGGCCTGCGCGGAGCGCAGCGCGGCCTCGTGGATCCGCGCGCGGAGGGCCGGGTCGAGGTTCGGGGCCGGGGCCTCCTCGACGAGTTTCTGGTGGCGGCGCTGGATCGAGCAGTCCCGCGTGCCGAGGTGGGCGACCCTCCCCTCTCGGTCGGCGAGGACCTGGACCTCGATGTGCCGAGGGTTCAGGAGGGCGCGCTCGAGGTACAGGCTCCCGTCGCCGAACGCCTTCCTGGCCTCGGTGGCGGCGCTCTGGGCCGCCACCCGCAGCCCGTCGCGGTCCTCCACGAGCCGCATCCCGCGCCCGCCGCCGCCGAAGACGGCCTTCAGAAGCAGGGGGTAGCCGACCCGCTCCGCGGCCGCCTCAAGGTCGTGCTCCCCGTCGGGGAGCCGCTCTCCGGGAAGGACTGGGACGCCGGCCGCGGCGACGGCCGCCCGCGCGGCGAGCTTGTCGCCGACGAGCCGCATCACGTCCCGTCCCGGACCGACGAAGAGGAGGCCGTGCTCCTCCACGACCTCGGCGAACTCCGCGCTCTCAGAGAGGAACCCGTACCCTGGGTGGACGGCCTGGGCCCCGGTCACCTCGGCCGCGCTGATCAGGGCCGGGATGGAGAGGTAGCTCCGCCGCGCGTCGGCCGGCCCGATGCACACGGACTTCGAGGCGAGCTTCAAGTAGGGCATCCGCGCGTCGGCGCGGGAGTAGGCGGCGATCGAGTCCATCCCCAGCTCGCGGCAAGCCTCGATCACGCGGAGCGCGATTTCCCCCCGGTTGGCGACGAGAACCCGTTCCAGGGTCACAGCCGCAGAAGGACGAACAAGACCTGGCCGTACTCGACGGGCGTGCCGTCCTCCACGGCCACGCGAAGGACGCGCCCCGCGCGCTCGGCCTGGATCTCGTTCATCACCTTCATCGCCTCGATGATGCACAGCGTGTCGCCCTGGGTGACCGTCGCCCCCGTCTCGACGAGAGGGGGCTCGTCCGGGGCGCGGCGTCGGTAGAAGGTCCCGACCAGGGGGGCGGTGACGGCGAACGTTCCCTCCTCTGCCGCCTGCTCCTCCCTGCGCGGGGCGGGGCGGCGCGGCGGGGCCGAAAGCTCCTGGCGGACGGTGATCGTGCGGCCGCCCTCGGAGAGCGTGATCTCCGAGAGCCCGTCCTCCTTCAGGAGCTCTATCAGCCGCTTCACGTCCGTCAGGTCCACGCGCCCTCCTCTACGGGGGGCATTCTACCGGGAAGGCGCTCCGGGCGCACAGCCTGAGGGGGCGTGGTTTGCAGGTGCGGATGGGGTCTCTATAATAGCGGCGTGAGGTGAGTCCGTCCTTGTCGATTGGCGTTCAGATCGCGATTGTCTTTCTCCTCGTCGCCCTCTCCGCCTACGCCGCCTGCGCGGAGACGGCGCTCACTTCGCTCTCCGAGGGCCGGCTCAGCCACCTTCGGAACGCCAACCCGCGCAAGAGACGGGCGTTCTCCCTCCTCCTCAGCGAGCCGAACGCGCCCATCACGACGCTCCTCGTCCTGAACAACGTGGCCGACGTCGGGGCGAGTGCCGTCACGACCCTGCTCGCCCTGCACCTTCTGCCGTCTGGGGCTCCGGACTACGTCGTCGGACTCGTAGCGACCGGGGTCGGAACGCTCGTTCTGCTCGTTCTGGGAGAGATCGCCCCGAAGAACTTCGCGAAGCACAACGCGGAGCGGGTCACCCTGGCGACGATCGGACAGGTCTACGTCCTCACCCGCGCCCTGTGGCCGGTCGTCTACGCCTTTCGTGCCGCCGCGGCCGGACTCCTTCGCTTGGTAGGGGTGAACCTGAGGGAGCGGGAGCCGGAGAAGGTGAGCGACGAGCAGATCGAGACCCTGATCGACGCGGGAGAGGAGAGCGGTCTCCTCGACGAGCGGGACGGGGAGATGATGCGCCGCATCCTCGACTTCGACGAGCGGACGGCGGAACACGTGATGGTCCCGCGGACGGACGTGTCCATGATCGAGGTCCACACCCCGCTCGCGCAGGCGCGGGAGGTCGTCGCTCGGGATGGGCACTCTCGTTTCCCAGTCTACGACCGGGTCCCGGACAATGTAGTCGGGATGCTGTACGCGAAGGACCTCCTCGCGGCGCCGGGAGACCGCGAGGCCTCCCTGCGTTCCTTTCTCCGGCCGGTGCACTACACTCCGACGTCGCGGCCGGTGAACGACCTTCTGCGGGACTTCCAGCGCGGGCGCATCCACCTGGCGGTGGTGATCGACGAGTTCGGCGGGATGGCCGGGATCGTCGCCTTGGAGGACATCCTGGAGGAGATCGTCGGGGAGATCGAGGACGAGTTTGACCGGCCGGTGTCGATGATCGAGCGCCTCTCCCCCGACGAGGCGATCGTGGCCGGCGACACCCAGGTCCATCAACTGAACCGGTTGATGGACCTCGACCTCCCGGAGGACAAGGCGGTGACGGTGGGGGGCTTGCTCCTGGAGCGCCTGGAGGCGATGCCTAAGGCCGGCAACGAGGTCCAGATCGGACCGGTCCTGCTCGCGGTGGAGAAGGCCAGCGCGAAGGAGGTCGAGTCGGTCCGGGTGCGGGTCGAGCGCCCGCCGGCCGAAGAAGACGGATCAGGGCGCGTGGGCGCGGTGTAGGGGCGTTGGGGGAGGGTCGGCCGAGGGAGGAAGGATGATGCGGTCCGTTGGGAAGGGGATGCTCGTCGTATTGGTTCTCCTGGCCGCGGGGTGCGCGGCGTTCGGGACGTCGTCTCACCTCGAGGCGACCATCAACCTCGAGGGCCGGAGGATCACCGGGACGGAGGAGGTGGCGCTCGACCCGAGCGCGCGGACGGCGTACTTCCTCCTTCTCGCGAACTTCGATCGAGAGGAAAACCCGTTCCTCGCCGAGCGCGTGATGGACGAACGCTACCCGTTCGGCTTCGAGCCGGGCGAGACCGTGATCGAGAAGGTCGAGCTCGTTCAGAGCGGCTCGTCGGCCGCCCTTCCCTTCCGACTCCTGGCGACGCCGCCGGCGCTTCAGACCTACTCCCTCGAGGAGACCGCCCTGGCGGTGGACCTGCCCGGGGTCGCGGCCGGGGAGGCCCGCCTGCGGATCTCGTTCACCACCTCCGTCCCGCGCCGCACGGACGGGGACCAGGGGATGGACCGAGGGATCCTCACCTGGCGCTTCGCCTGGTTCCCCCTCCTCCTCCCGAGCGAGGCCGGATGGCGCGAGGAGAAGGGCGTCCTTCTCCCCCGCTCCGGGGGCTCGCTCCCGCTCGACTTCCCTGCGGTCGACTACTCGGCACGGCTCTCGGCCCCCGAGGACGTCGTCCTCGCCGTCGGGGCGGACCACCTGGAGGAAGAGGGACGCGCGGAGGGCAGGGTGACCTACCGCGTCTGGAGCGAGGGCCCGACCCGCACCGTGGCTCTCGTCGCTGGGACCGGGTACGAACGCTACGTCCTTCAGGGCGAGATCCCGATCGAGGTTCTCTACCTCGCCGGTCACGAGGAAGCAGCGCGCCTCGTCGCCACCCTGGCGCGCGACGTGCTCGTCGACTACGCGGAGCGGTACGGCCCCTGCCCAAGGACGCGGCTCGCCATCGTGGAGAACACGAATCGGACGGGCCTGTGCATGACCGCGGACGGGATCGTCCTCCTCTCGTCACTCCTCTTCACCCACCGGAACGTCACCCTGCCGGGGATCCTGGACCGGGTCCTCGAGTTTTCTCTCGCCCACGAGATCGCCCACCTGTGGTGGGGGATCGGGATCGGCGCGGACCTGAACGCTGAGAACTGGCTGTCCGAAGGCCTCTCCCAGTATCTCTCCATCACCTACTTCGAGGGCCGCCACGGCGAGTTCACGGGGAACCTGATCGTGCCCGCGGGGAAGGGGATCCTGGAGAACGTGATCCAGTCGCAGTTCGGGTTCCTCAACCTGCGGGAGCACGAGGTGGAGTACCCCTACCTGCGGGCGGTCTTCCAGGGGTTCGACGAGGCGATCGTGAAGCCCCTTGTCGACGTGGAGTACGAGAACGCCACGGTCGTCCGCCTGTACGACAAGGGGTACCTCGCGGCGCGGGCCCTCGCGGCCGCGGTCGGGCGCGAGGCGTTCGAGGTGGGGCTCCGCGAGGCGGCGGCACGCCATGCGGGAGGGACGATCCGCGTCCTGGACCTAGAGCGGATCCTCGAGGAGGTTTCGGGGAAGGACTTGGCCGAGGTCTTCCGGGTCCTCCTCTTCGAGAAGAACCCGGTCGACTACGCGGTTCGGATCCTCGCCCGCGACCGGGTGGGCGACCGGCGTCGGACGACCGTGCGGATCACCCGCGAGGGCGGGGCGGCGCAACCGGTCGTCGTGGAGGCGACCCTCCGCTCCGACAAGACCGTGCGCCAGGAGTGGGACGGATTCGCGGAGGAGGCGGAGATCGTCTTTGAGACGGACGAGCCGGTCCGCCGGGTGACGATCGATCCGGACCACCTCCTGCCGGACCGGGACCGGCTGAACAACAACGATCCCGTGAAGATCGTCGCCGTGACCACCGGAAACGCCTTCCCGCTCGACGGAATCCTCCTTCGCCCCAATGCGCTTTCCCAAGGGCTCACGGTGAGCTACCTCGACCGGTACCGCGTCTCCGTCGGGAACGGGGCGCTGGCGGCCGACGTCGTCCAGGGGCGGGCGCACCGGGTCTCCCTGCGGGGGATTCTGTCGGAAGAGGGGCTTGCCGCTAGCGCTGGCTACACTTTCACCGCCTTCGCCCAGCCGGAGGTCGGCTCTCCCGGCACGTACTGGGAGGAGGCCTCGACGCTCACGCTTTCGGGGTTCTACGTTCCCACCGAGGGCGGGTCGCTGGCCTTCGTGCGCGGCGTCGCCGTGCTCCTTCCTTCGGTGACTCGGAGCCGGGCGACTTCGTTGGGCCTTGACCTCACGCCGAGCGGGGCGGGGAGGATCGCGATCGCGGCCAGAGACGAGGCCCGGCTCCTGCCGCTCTGCTACCTTCAGGGGACCCTCGGCCTAGGGATGGGTTTTGGCGAGGTTCCGGAGGCGCTCTGGTTCGAACTCCCGGAGCTCAAGAGCTTCGGGACGCTCGTCGGCGGGCGGTGGGTTCCGACCCGGTTCCGCGGGACGGACAGAGTCTATGCCCGTCTGGCGCTGGAGGTCCCTGCGGGGAGCGGAGAACCCTACAACCTGGCGAACCTCCTCATGCTCGACGATGTCCGGGGTCGGGTCTACCTTGCGGCGGGGTCGGCGTGGACCGGTCTTGCGGAATGGGGCAGAACTTTGCCGAGCGTGGAGTTCGGCGTCGAGGCGTCGCTTGACCTTTCGGCCCTCGGCGGCCTTCTGGGACTTCGCGCCACCCTGGGATACGCCGCCCCGGTCCTCGGGGAAGGCGCGGGGATCCTGTATTTCGGGCTCGGATCGTAGGGGGAGCGGATGAAGGTACCGTGTCGCTGGCTCGCGGAGTATGTGGACATTGAGTGCTCCCCGGCCGCCCTGGAGCGGCTGGCGGAACGGCTGACCCTGGCCGGCCTCGAGGTGGAGAAGGTGACGCGGACGGGGAGCCTGCGCGGCGCGGTCGTGGGAAGGGTCCTTGAACGGCGCGATCATCCCAAGTCGGATCACCTCTCCGTCTGCCGCGTGGACCTTGGCGCCGAGACGCTCGAGGTGGTCTGCGGGGCGGCGAACGTTGAAGCCGGCCAGGTCGTCCCGTTCATCACCGTAGGGGGGGAACTCCCCGGTGGCCTGCGGGTTGAGGAGAAGAAGCTGCGGGGCGTCACCTCGCGCGGGATGATCTGCTCCAAGGAGGAGTTGGGCCTCGAGCCGCGCTCGGCCGGGATCTGGGCGTTCGAGGAGGAGCTTGGCCTCGAGATCGGGACTGACCTCGGCGGTCTCTTCGAGTTCGACGACGTCGTCCTCGACCTCAAGATCACCTCCAACCGCCCGGACTGCGCTGGGATCTACGGGGTCGCGCGCGAGGTGGCGGCCCTCACGGGGCGGCCGCTTCGACCTCTCTCGCTCGACGTCGAAGAGTCCGACCCTCCCGCCCACTCCCGGTTCGCGGTGGAGATCGACAAGACGACGGCGACGCTGCGCTACGGTGCGCGGCTCATGGAGGGGGTTCGCGTCGGCCCGTCCCCGCTCGCCGTCCAGCACCGACTTCTGAAGGCCGGGATGCGGCCGCTCTCAAACGTCGTCGACGCGACGAACTACGTGATGCTCGAGCTGGGGCACCCGCTTCACCCCTTCGACGCAGACGTCATCCGCAGTCCCGTCAGCGTTCGCCGCGCCCGCGCCGGAGAGGTCTTCCGCACCCTGGACGGAGCGGAGCGGGCCCTCGGAGAGGAGGTCCTCCTGATCGCCGACCCGGACGGGGGCATCGCCATCGCCGGCGTGATGGGCGGGGAGCGCAGCGAGATCAGGCAGGCGACGAGCCGGGTCTTTCTCGAGGTCGCGGCGTTCGACCCGGTCGCCGTCCGCCGCGCGTCGCGCGCGCTGGGAATGCGGACCGAGGCCTCCGTGCGCTTTGAGCGCGGCGTCGACCCCGAGGCCGTCCCGGTCGTCGCGGCGCGCGCGGCGCACCTCCTGAAGAAGCTGACGGGCTGCGACGTGCGGCGTGGCCTCCTTGACGCCTACCCGCGCCCGCGTCGGCCGCAGACGATCCGCCTCCGCCCGGCGCGGGCCTCCGCGCTCCTGGGGATGGACCTTGACGGCAAGCAGATCTCCGACGTCCTCGTGCGCTTGGGGATGGAGGTGACCGCGGAGGGGGATGCGCTCTCCTTGAAGATCCCCACCTTCCGCGCCGACCTCGAGCGGGAGGTCGACCTTGTAGAAGAGGTGGGGCGGATCGTCGGCTACGACCGGCTCCTCCCCGTCGCCCCGAAAGGGGTCCTCCACCTGGGGGCTCGCGACGCGCTCGAGGAGACGAAGGATCGCGCTCGCGCCCTCCTGGTCGGCCTTGGCCTCTCCGAGGTCGTCACGGACGGGTTCGAGAAGACGAGCTGGCGGGAGGTCCTCCGCCTGCCCGAGGAGGACCTCGTGGCGGTGGAGAACCCGATGACCTCCGGTCAGCGCCACCTGCGGGGCGCTCTTCTCCCGGGCATCCTCTCCGTCGTCGAGGCGAACCTGAACCAGCGTCGAGACGGGGGGATGGTCTTCGAGGTGGGGCGGGTCTTCTCGAAGGCCCGTGGCGAACGGGACGCCCTCGCGGCGGCCGTCTTCGGCCGGACCGGGGTTCCCCTCTCCGGAGAAGAGGAGGTGGGGGTGGGGGAGGCGAAGGGGATCCTCTTCGGCCTGCTCTCCGGTCTCGGGGTCGGGGAGGCGCGGATCGCCTCGGACGGGGTCCCGCCCTTCCTCCACCCCGGACGCGGCGGGCAGGTCCAGGTCGGCGGCGAGTCGGTCGGCCTGTTCGGGGAGGTCGGCCCGGCGGTCGTCTCCCGGCTTCCGGCGCCTCTTCGGGTCGTCGTGTTCGAGCTCGACCTCGAGCGGCTTCACGGCCTCCAGGCGCCGCGGCGGGCGTTCACTCCCCTGCCGCGCTTCCCGGTCGCCAAGCGCGACCTCTCCCTCTTCGTCCCGGGCGACCTCCCAGAGGAGGCGGTGCGGGCGGCGATTGTGGCGGAGAAGGAAGTGGAGGGGATCCTCCTCTACGATCTCTACCAAGGGGGGCAGGTCGCCGCCGGGGAGAAGAGCCTGACCTACGACCTCTCCCTCCGCGCCACAGATCGAACCCTGACCGACGAGGAGACGCAGGCGGTCCTCTCCCGGATCGAGGCGCGCCTGGCCGGCCTCGGCGTCCGCCTGAGGAGCTAGAGCTAGTGAACAAGGTCGCGATTGCCCACACCGCGGCCGAGACGGAGGAGATCGGGATCGACCTCGCCTCGATCCTCCGCGACGGGACGGTCGTCTCCCTCGTCGGTCCCCTCGGCGCGGGGAAGACGACCCTGGTCAAGGGGATCGCCAAGGGCCTTCTCATCACCGAGGTCGTCGTCTCCCCGACCTTCCTCCTCGCCCGGGAGTACCGGGGAAGGCTTGCCCTTCACCACCTCGACGCCTACCGCCTCTCCTCGGCGAGCGAGCTCGCTGAGGTCGGCCTGGACGACCTCCTTCCCCCTGCGGAGGGGGTGACGGCGGTCGAGTGGCCCGAGCGGGTGGCGGGGATCCTCGAGGTGAGTGACCTCGTGGTTCGGATCGACGTCCTGGAGGGCGGTGCGCGCCGGGTGACGATCAGGCAGCGGGGTTAGAGAAGACCCCGGCCGCCTCCCGCCCGCACGAGGGGCAGGCTCCGTCGGAGAGGCGGTTCTCGCGGACGAGGAAACCGATCCGCTTGATGAGCAGGGCGCCACAAGCGGGGCAGCGAGTGTCCTCCCCCTCGCCCGGGACGTTCCCGACGTAGACGTATTCAAGGCCGGCCTCTCGCCCCATCCGTTGCGCTGCCTCGAGGGTCGCGACCGGCGTTGGGGGCAGGTTCGACAGCTTGTAGGCGGGGTGGAAGCGGGTGACGTGCCAGGGGATCGAGGGGGAGATCCCGACCAGGGCCTCCGCCGTCCAGCGCAGGGCGTCCGGGCCGTCGTTCTTCCCTGGGATGACGAGGGTCGTCACCTCCACCCAGACCCCGGCCTTGTGGAGGCGGTGGATCGAGTCGAGGACCGGCCGGAGGTTCGCCCCGCACAGCTCGCGGTAGAACGCCTCGCTCATCCCCTTCAGGTCGACGTTCGCCGCGTCGATCACCCGAACGATCTCCTCCGTGGCCTCTTCGGTCATGTACCCGTTCGTGACGAGCACGTTCGCCCGGCCCTCCTCCTTCGCTAGGTGTGCCGCGTCCAGGGCGTACTCGAGGTAGACCGTCGGCTCGGTGTAGGTGTAGGCGATCGACTCGCAGCCGCTCTCGACCGCCCCGGCGACAAGCTCCGCCGGAGTCACGTCGTCGCCGAGGATCCGCCCGCCGTGCTCGCGCGGGTACTGGGAGATGTAATGATTCTGGCAGTTGCCGCAAGTGAAGTTGCACCCTACCGTCGCGACCGAGTAGGCGCACGAGCCGGGCAGGAAGTGGAAGAGAGGCTTCTTCTCGATCGGGTCGCGGTCGCGGGAGACGACCCTCCCGTAGACCAGGGAGAAGAGGATCCCGCCCCGGTTCTCACGTACGGCGCAGAGCCCGCGGCGTCCTTCTTCGATGAGGCAGCGGTGCGCGCACAGGGCGCACCGCACCCGGTTTCTCCCGATCTTCTCGTAGAAACGCGCTTCCACGGGCGGTTCCATATCCCATCCTAGCACAGTGGCAGGCTGCGGAGAAGGGAACGCCCTTCCAGGCTTGGGTCCTGGCCTTCTTCGCGTCCTTCTCTTACCATCCGGACGATGTCCCTCCTCCAGGTGGATCAGGTCGGAAAGTCGTTCGGGGCGCAGGTCCTGTTCGCGCCGTTCTCGGCCCAGGTGGCGCGCGGGGACCGGATCGCCCTCGTCGGGGACAACGGCGTCGGGAAGTCGACCCTCCTCTCGATCCTCGCTGGGGTCGAGGAGCCCTCGAGCGGGAAGGTCCACCGCTCAAGCGGGCTCCGCGTCGGCTGCCTCCCTCAGGTGGCACGCCTCGCTGGCGAGGGGACCCTGATCCAGGCGATGCGCCGCGCGTTCGCCAACCTCTTCGCGATGGAGGAGGAACTGCGCCGCCTGGAGAAGGGGATGGGCGGGGCGAGAGAGGAGGACCTCGAGCGCTACGACGAGCTCCTGCACGCGTTCGAGCGGGAGGGCGGGTACGAAGCCGAGGCCAAGGTGCGCTCCGTCCTCGCCGGGGTCGGGTTCGCCGTGGAGGAGTTCGACCGGCCGGTCGCGATCCTCTCCGGAGGGGAGGAGGCCCGGGCGGCCCTGGCGCGGATCCTCGTCGAGGAGCCGGACCTCCTGCTCCTCGACGAGCCGACGAACCACCTCGACTTCGCGGCCCTCGACTGGCTCGAGGAGTGCCTGTCGGAGTTCCAAGGCGCGGTCCTCATCGTCTCCCACGATCGCCACCTCCTCGACCGAGTGGCGACGAAGACCTGGGAGGTCGCGTTCTCCGAGGTGACCCTCTTCCGCGGCGGGTACACGCAGTCCCGCGTTCAGCGCGAGGCGGAGCGCGCCCGGCGCCTCGAGGTGTACGAGGACCAGGAGGCGACGGTCGAGCGCTACCGGGACTTCATCCGCCGCCACCACGCCGGCCAGAAGCACGGCCAGGCGAAGGACCGGGAGAAGAAGCTCGAGCGGCTGGAGAAGGAGCGGGTGGAGCGCCCGCGCGACGCCGATCGGATCACCCTCTCGATCCCCATGGGCGCCGCGAGCGGGAAGCGCGTCCTCGTGACCGAGGCCCTGGAGATCGGATTCTCGCGAGCGCTCTTCTCCTGCGAGGACCTCGTCCTCTACCGCGGGGAGAAGACTGCCGTGATCGGGGAGAACGGATGCGGGAAGACGACCCTCCTGCGGACGATCACCGGGCAGGTGGCGCCGGTCGCGGGCAAGGTCGCGCTCGGCCACGGGGTCCGGCCGGCCGTCTTCAGCCAGACCCAGGAAGGGCTCGACGGGAACGGGACGGTCCTCGACCTCCTCCTCTCACGCTCCGGCCTCTCGATCAGCCAGGCGCGGGGGCTGCTCGGACGGTTCCTCTTCTCGGGGGATGACGCCCTGAAGCGGATGAGGGCCCTCTCCGGCGGGGAGCGGAGCCGGATCGCCCTCGCCCTCCTCTCCCTGATCGAGGGGAACCTCCTCCTCCTCGACGAGCCGACGAACCACCTCGACCTCGCGAGCCAGGAGATCCTCGAGCAGGCCCTCGTCGCCTACGAGGGGACGGTCCTCCTCGTCTCCCACGACCGCGCCCTCCTCGAGGCGGTGACGACGCAGGTGTGGGAGGTGCGGGACGGGCGGCTTCGCGTCGTTCCGCGCGGGTATCGCGCCTATCGCGAGAGAGGGGGAAGCGGGGTGGCCGAGCCCTCTTCTCCTCCCGCGCGCGCGGAGCGGGAGCGAAAGGTCAAAAGGCAAGACCTGACCCCTGTCCAGTTGCCGCGGCCGGAGAAGGCGGATCGCTACCAGGAGCGCAGGAAGGAGGAGGCGCGACGGGCCCTCGAGGCGGAGATCGAGGAACTCGAGGAACGCCTCGTGGACCTCGAGCGCTCGCTGGCTGAGGCGAGCGAGGAAGGGGACGGCTTGCGGGTCGGCGAGCTGGGCGCCGAGCATGCCCAGGCGAGGGCGGCTCTCGAGGAGAGGGTCGCGGCTTGGGAGCGCCTCGCCGGAGGGGAAGCCTGATGGGAGCGATCGAGAGGAACGTGAAGACCCTCCTGCGGGAGGTCCCGTCTGGGGTGACCGTTGTCGCCGCGGCGAAGACAAGGGTGCCGGAGGAGGTCCTGGAGGCAGTCGTGGCCGGGATCGGGGCGGTTGGAGAGAACTACGTCCAGGAAGCCGAGCGGGCGATCGAGGCCATCGGCCGCCGCTGCCGTTGGCACTTGATTGGACACCTCCAGCGGAACAAGGCCGCCCGCGCCGCCGCCCTGTTCGACCTTGTGGAGACGGTCGACTCTCTCTCGCTCGGGGAGGCCCTCGATCGGGCGTGCGGGGGGCTCGGGAAGACCCTCCCCGTCCTCGTCGAGGTGAATTCCGGTCGCGAGCCGCGCAAGAGCGGCGTCGTCCCGGAGGAGGTCGAGGGGCTCGTCCGTTCCCTGGCCGGGCTCCCCCACCTCGAGGTCCTTGGGCTGATGACGATGGGACCGGAGACGAGCGGCGCGGAGGACCTCCGGCCGGCCTTTCGCGAGACGCGGCGCCTGTTCGACGACGTCGGTGCCCTTGCGGTCCCGCGCGTCCAGATGGAGGTCCTGTCCATGGGGATGACCGGTTCCTGGCGGGTCGCGGTCGAGGAGGGGTCGACGATGATCCGCATTGGGACCGGCATCTTCGGGGAGCGGCGCCAGGCTTGACCGCGAGCCCCGCCGCGGAGAGGATGGGGAAAGAAGGAGGGGGGATGCTCCTGAAGTTCGTCGGGATCTCGGTTCTCGATCACCTGCCCTTGGGCGTGGACCACGTCGAGGCGCCGGCGCGCCACTGCGCCTTCGTGGGGCAGGCACGCCAGGGGAGAGCGGTCTGGGCGGCGGGAGAAGAGGTCGACTGTCCGATGGCGCGGTTCAACCTCGGGATCGATCCGCCGGACGCCGCGACCCTCGACCGGCTCGCCGAGAAGCTCGTCGGCTGGGAGCGCGCGAAGGACGTCGGCGCCGCGCGCCGGTTCATCGCCCTGCTGCGACCTCTTCCGTTCGGGGAGAGGGTCTTTGTGTACTTCCCGCTCGACGCGGCCCCTTTCCCGCCCGACGTGGTCGTTCACGTCCTGAGCCCGCTCGAGGCGATGCTGACGGTCCGTGAGATCGCCGCAGCGACGGGCGGTCTCTGTGAGGCGCGGACCGCTGGGCTGGGGGCCATGTGCGGGGAGTGCACGGCCGCCCCTCTTCTCACCCACCGCCCGATGCTCTCCGTGGCCTGCCGCGGCAGTCGGCGGGAGGCCTTGATCGGCGACGGGGAGGTTCTCCTCGCGGTGCCTCACCCGCTTTCGGTCCTCGCCTAGGGCTCGAGGGTGAAGCGGATGCGGACCGTCCGCTCGTCTTTCATGTCCGCGGTCGTGATCCGGAACCGCCCCACCTCGCGTGTGCTGTGGACGTGGTCGCCGACGCACGGGGCCGCGTCCACGGTCCCGATGCGGACGATCCGGATCTCCGTCGCGTCCGGCGGGACCTTCCACAGATCGTAGGCCCGCGCTGCTTCATCTCGGGAGACGACCTCGGCCGTGACGGGGCGATCGGCGGCGATTTCGGCGTTCACCTCGGCCTCGATCGCGGCCAGGTCCTCCGCCGTGAGAAGGCGCGGGACGAGGAAGTCACACTTCGTCTTCTTCTCCCCGAGGTGCATCTCCAGGTTCCTTGGCGATCCGAACCGCCGCCGCATGACGGCCGAGAGCAGGTGCTCCGCCGTATGCATCCGCGTGATCGCGGGCGCTTCCGGTGCTCTCACTCCTCCACCTCCCCGGCCGGGCGCCCCGGCTGTTTCCCTGCGGAGGGCGCGGGATGTCCCATCGCGTGAAGGGCGAAGAGGGCGAGCAGGAGCAGGAAGGCGGCCGCGGCGAACGGCGCGGCGTAGCCAAAGCCCTGCGCAAGGTATCCGCTTCCGACGCCGGCGACGATCATCCCGGCCCCGATCACGGCGTTGAAGAGCCCCAAGATCCGCCCGCGGTTCTCCTCGCGGGCGAGGCGGGAGGCGAGGGCGACCCCCGAGAGCTGGAGGAAGGAATACGAGATCCCGATGACGAGGAAGTAGAGCGCGAGGGCGATCCACGGCGGGGCAGAAGGCGACAGCAGGAGGAAGGCCGCGCCGACGAGGCACAGCGCGAAGCGGGAGAAGAGGCCGACGGTCTGGACCGCGCTGTTTCCCGCCCTCGCGCTCCACCGCGAGGCGAACGGATAGGCGGCGATGACGCCGACGTCCAGGAGGACGTAGTACAGGAAGACCTGGGCGGAGGGGATAAGGAAGCGCTCGGCGAGAAGGATCGGCAGGGGGACGGCGAAGAACCCGACTCCCATCCAGACAAGCAAGGTCTGGGCGAGGAGGAGGCGGAGCGCCCGATCCCGGGCGTCCTTCGCGGAGAGGAGGGCCGGAAGCCGCTCCTCGAGGTGTCGAGCGACCTGCGGCGCCGCGTGAGGCGGGCCTCCGTCGGGCCTTGCTGGGGGCGTGATCGGAAGGGGAATCCTCTCTGAGGATGCGGCCTGGCGCGGGACAAGGCGGATCGCGAGCAGAGTCGCTCCGGCCCCGATTCCGGCGAGGAGGAAGAAGAGCCCGCGGGTCGCGACCGCCTCGGTCGTGAAGCGCGCTGCGGCGCTCAGCGCGGCGCTCCCCAACACGAGGCCGCAGAGCCACCCCAGAGCGGTGACCTGGTTCAGTCGGCCGATCTTCTGCTCCCAGGCGTGTTTCTCGCCTTGGTGGATGACGAGGAGCACAGAGACTGAACCTGTCGCTGCCCAGAAGAAGCTTTGGGTCGCCACGCTCGCCAGGAGGACCGGGAACGAGCGCGCGAAGGCCATCCCGACGTAGGCGAGGCCGAGCACGACGACGGAGAGGACGAGGAGGGCCTTGCGTCGAGAGACGGTGTCAGCCAGGTGTCCCCAGACGACGCTCCCCAGGACGCCCATGAGGCTGGCCGCGCTCGACTGGAGTCCCACCTGGGCGACCGAGCCGCCGAGGCCGTGGACGATCATGAGCGGGATGAGGATCGAGGAGGTCCCCAGGGCGACGTTCGCCAGGCCCAGCGAGGCAAACAAGCCCTCCATCCCCGCGATCGCGTTCCGAAGGCGTCCGATCCCCCTCACCGGCGCTCCCTCCTTTCCTATGGGAATGTCCCTAGGATCATCCGCTACCGGGACAGTCTGGGTCCAGGCCGTTCGACTGCGGAGGCGGAGAGGTCAGCCCCGCTCCTGGCTCGCTGCGCCCGCCTCCCTCACGTCGGCTGAGGCGGGGCTCGGGACGGCGCGAAGGACGAGGAGGGAGAGGGCGATGAGGGCCGCCGCCGCGGCGAAACTCGCGGGGTACCCGGCCTCCCTGGCGAGGTATCCGCTCCCCACCCCCGCGACGATCCACCCGGCACCGGCGGTCGCGTTGTACAGCCCGAGGATGCGCCCGCGGCGCTCCGGCCGAGCCAGGCGGGAGGCGAGGGCGACCCCCGAGAGCTGGAAGAAAGACCAGGAGACGCCCAGGGCGAGGAGGTGCAGGGCGATCGCGGCCGCCGGTGGGGGCGATGGGGAGAGGGACAGGAACACCGCGGCGAGGGCAAACAGGCCGAGGCGCGCGAGGAGGGCGCCTGCCTGGACGGGCTTGTTCCCCAGCCGGCCGATCCCGTGCGACGCGAGGGGGTAGGCCGCCACGACGCCCACGTTCAAGGCGACGAAGTAGAGGAAGACCTCGGACGACGGGATCGAGAAGCGTTCGGCGAGGAGGAGGGGCAGGGGGATCCCGAAGAAGCCGATCCCGGCGAAGGCGAGGAAGGTCTCGGCGAGGAAGAGGCGGGTCGCGCGGTCGTGGGCGTCCTTCGCCGAGAGGAGCGCCGGCCGGCGGCGTGGTGTGAGCTCCGAGGCCTCTGCCAGGAGGGTCTTCAGGGCGAGGGCCGCCCCGCGGAACGGCCGGCCGACGCGTGAGGCGTCGGCGCGCGGGACGAGACGGGCGGCGAGGAGGGTCGCCGCGGCGCTGGTCAGAGCGAGGACGAGAAAGAGACCGCGCATCGCCGTCTCCTCGGTGGTGAAGCGCGTCGCGACCGCGAGGGCCACGCTCCCCAGGGCCAGCCCCGCGAGCCAGCCCAGGGCGCCGATTTGATTCAACTGGCCGATCCTCCGCTCCCACGACGCCTGCCCCTGGCGCTCGGTCAAGAGGAGAACCGAGACGGCGCCGGTCGCGACCCAGAAGAAGTTCTGCACCATCCCGTAGACGACGAGGGCAAAGAAGGAGCGCGCGAAGGCGATCCCCACGAACGTGACGGCCAGGATGGAGAAGGAGAGGAAGAGGAAGGGCTTCCGCTCTGGGGCTGCGTCGGCGAGCCTCCCCCAGATGAGGCTCCCCGCGACTCCGACCAGGCTGACGACGCTTGACTGGAGGCCCACCTCGGCGACGGAGCCGCCGAGGACGCGGGCGATCAGGAGCGGGACGAGGGTGGAGGAGGTTCCCAGAGCCAGGTTGGCGAGGGCCATGGAGGCGTACCATCCCTCCGTGCCTTGCGTCCATCGTCGGAGAAGCTTCGCTCCGCTCACTCCGCCTCCCGTGCGACCCTCCTCTTGAAGATCGGCAATCATGCCCCGCGGCGCGTCCCGGCTCCAGCGAGGTCTCGCGGCAGGGGTTGCCCTGCCTTGCGACCGAGTCCCGTCCTCGTTGGTCCGTGCATGCCGGTCCCTCGGCTAAAGCGAAGTCTAGAGCCTCCGAGACGGTCCCCTCCTCCTCGGGTTGGACCAATCGCCTCCGATGCGGTATATAGTGGCCCATCTGGAAACCCATCCGGGAGGAGAGAGGAAGATGACGAAGAAGGAGATCCTGGACAAGCTTTCGATCTACATCCCCCAGAAGAAGATGCAGGAGCGCCCCGTCGAGCGACTGATCAAGCTCTCGGAGAAGCGCGACCGCTCGGTGAACTACCTCGTGGTGGATGCGATCGTCCAGTACCTCGATCGGCAGGAGAAGGAGAGCCGGAAGGGGCCGTAGCCCTGCTCACTCCGGGTGGGTTCGGCTACCTGGCCGCGGCGGTTGACGTGGGGCTGCGGCGAGCTGGGTCGCCGGCCGTCAACCTGAGGGGGACCGAACCAACCGTGGCCTGCGTTCCGCCGGTTGGTCACGAGCGCGGCTCTTGATGCCGGGTGGGTGCGCACCGGACCCCTAGAGGGGGTTCCACGTGGGGTACATGTCATCCGAAGGGTCGTCGGTCACCCGCCGAACGCAGGTGCCGTCGGGCCTCATGATGTAGATCTCGCGGTTTCCGTCGCGCTCGCTCACGAAGGCGATCCACTCTCCGGACGGGGACCAAGCGGGCAAGAGGTCGTCCGCCGGGTGGCGAGTGAGGCGCGCAAGCTCGCTCCCGTCCAATCGAACGGTGTAGATCTCGAGGTTGCCGTCGCGGTCTGAGGCGAAGGCGAGATGCGTTCCATCAGGGGACCACGTCGCAAGGAAGTCCCTCGAGGCCTCCTTGGTCAGCTGCCGGAGAGTCCCGGCTCGGACGTCGAGGACGTAGAGGTCCTGGTTTCCCCCCGTGCTGGAGTGAAACGCCAACCAGGCGCCGTCCGGCGACCAAGCTGGCCGACCGCAGTCGTTGCAGCTGTGGACGAGGTCCTCCAGCTCCTCCCCCGAAGCCGAGGCGCGCTTGATCGAGCTTCCCGTGGAATAGGCAATCGTCAGCCCATCGGGCGACCAGGACGGGCTCCAGCTCAGTCGGCTCGTCACCGCCTTCTCGTCCGACCCATCCGGAGAGATCGTGTAGATCGCCCAGGCGGGCCTTCGGGACTGGTAGGCGAGGCGGACCCCGTCCGGCGACCAGCACGGTTCGAGGTCCTGAACGGCGCTTGCCGTCACCTGTCGCAGCCCTGTGCCGTCGGCCGAGATCGTGTAGACGTCACTGCCCCCACTGCGGGAAGAGCTGAACGCGATCGTACCGGTCGGCGCTCCCTCGCAGGGGCTCGCCGCGGAGACCTCCTCTCCTTCCCACGTGACGAGAGCCCACTGCGCGGGATTCAGGTGCGCCACGGAGGGAATGGGGCCAGGAATCACGTCCTGGGAAACGCTCGCCGGCCACGAGAGGACGGACTCGGGATCCGAGACGGGGAGATACACGAAGAGCACCTGCAGCGACGTCCCCGGGAACCTGACCTCGTACTCCATCTCTCCGGGTGTGCCGAGGTACGAGTTGGTCGCAAGCCAGCCCTCGGTCTCGAGGAACAGGCTGCGCTCCGCGACGGCCCCACTGGAGACATCGCGCGCGCGACACCTCCAGATGAAGTCGCTCTTCAGCCGCCACGCGTCTCCCGTTGCTTCGTAGACCGCCGTCCCCAGCGCCGCAGACGAGTGCAGAACCCGCACCTCCCCATCCCTGACGACGAGAAGGTTCCCGACCCCCCTCTCCGGCGCGCGGATACCAAGGAAGAGCGATCCCGGAGCATGCTTGAGGTAGAGCGTGACCGTGTCGCTCAGGTTGACGGGGAGCGCGTCGTCCCACTCCCCCTGGCGAAGGGAGCCATCGAGCGTCACCGTGCTTCCTTCGGGGATGTGGAGGACCGGCCCGAGCTGGTTGGGTGAAGCGCTGCCCAGCGTGACCGCCGCCGCAGCCAGCACGGCCGCCCAGCGGAGCACAGCCTCTGGCCTCGTCATCTTGAGCATCGGTAGAGATGCTACACCGGGGCCTGTGCGCGCAACGCCAATCGGCTGGAGGCCTCTGCTCTCTCGCGTTCGGTTGGGATCTGGCAGGTGCCCCGACGGCCTAACGCGCCATCACGCCCAAGTAGTACGGCCAGATCACAAGGCCGACGATGCACTGCCACCAAAGGAGCTTGGCGAACGCCATCGTGAACAGCCACCCGCCGAACCATACGACCCCGGAAAGGCTTCCCGCGCCCATTCCGCCCCTGTGCCCCTCGCCCATGATTCCTCCTTCTGGAACGAGAGGGATTGTACCCGCTGCGCCCGAGCGAGCTGACGGCCCATCTTCCGAGCGAAGGGGGTCAGATCTTGACAGAGCGAACGAGCGAAGGGGGTCAGATCTTGACATGACACATCCGCTTCGGCGATCCAAGCACGTCGCGCCGCGCAATGCCGAGCGTACACGCATCGGTGCTCCCGGGGAGATGACCCAAACGGTAGGCAGCCGGACGGCCTGCATACGTGTCTGTAGGCCGCGAGCTCCGGATGATGCGTAGGCGAGTCCCGCCGGTGCTCCTACGCCCGAGAGGATTTGAACCTCTGGCCTCTGCCTCCGCAGGGCAGCGCTCTGTCCCCTGAGCTACGGGCGCATCATGGCGGAGGGACGGGGATTCGAACCCCGAGGCCCTTTCGGGCTTACCGCTTTTCGAGAGCGGCTCCTTGCCGTTCGGTCATCCCTCCACGTGAGCCTATAGTAGGCCCATGCGAGGAGAGGCGCAAGGCCGCAACCGGGGTCAGATCTTGACACAACGGTATGCCGGTGCTAGAGTCCGGCGATGGCCCGCCCTCTGCGTATCGAGTATCCAGGAGCGGTGTATCACGTTACGTCCCGCGGGAATGCCGGCCAAGCGATCTTCCACGACGACGAAGACCGCGAGAGGTTCCTAGCGGCACTCGGGTTTGTCGTGTCGCGTCACGGCTGGCTTTGTCACGCCTATTGCCTGATGAACAACCACTACCACCTTCTGCTGGAGACGCCTGCGGCGACGCTGTCCGACGGGATGCGGCAGCTGAACGGGCTCTACACCCAACGCTTCAACCGCCGCCACGGTCAGAAAGGGCACGTCCTCCAGGGGCGGTTCAAGTCAATCCTCGTAGATCGGGAGGCGTACCTTCTCGAACTCGTCCGCTACGTGGTGTTGAACCCCGTGCGGGCTGGTGCGGTGGAGCATCCAGGAGACTGGGAGTGGTCGAGCCATCGAGCAACCGCCGGAGAAGCGTCTCCTCCGACGTTCCTGACGACGGACTGGATCCTCGCTCAATTCGGGGCGCGCCGGCCACAGGCGCAGGAGCACTACCGGAGGTTCGTGGCGGAGGGGGCCGGACGGACGGTGTGGGAGCACCTCCGCGGGGGCGTGATCCTGGGCGACGAGGCGTTCGTGGAGTTCGTGAGGCCACGTCTTGCAGGAAGCGAGCTAGCGAAGGAGATCCCCGTTGATCAGCGCCTGGCCGCCCGGCCGTCGCTGCACGAGGTCTTCAAGGGAACCCGAAGCACAGAGGAGAAGGAAGAGAGGACGTACGCCGCCTACGCCGTGCACCGCTACACCCTGATGAAGATCGGCGAGCATCTCGGGTTGCACTACTCGACGGTGAGCAAGAGAGTGCAGCGCGAGCGGGAGCGACAAGAGAACTTGCAGATCAAGATCTGACCCCAGAACAGGCTGGGAGCCGATCGGCAAAGGAAGCGGGAGCTTCCCGCTCGAGCGAGGGCATCTGGGTCCCGACGTTGGGGCTACGGGGCAAGGAAGAAATAGACGACGAGCCCGAGGATCCCGAGGAGGAGGAGGAGTGTGATCCAGCCCTGGCCCGCATTCGTGGCCGGCTCTGCCGGAGCCAGTTCCTCCCAGGTCGGACCGACTGGCTCCGCGCTGCGGGTGCTCGCGGGTGGGGAGGCAGCGATCACGGTCTCCTCCGGGGCCGGGCCAGCGACCGGCTTCACGTTCAGGACCGCCGGACGGGTCAAGAACTGATCCCCCAGCCACTCCCGCGGCACCTCGTGCAGCGAGGTCCCATGGAGGGCGATGGCCCGGATCCCTGCTGTGGCGAGGGAGACGACCTCCCCTCCTTGGTCAAGAGAAAGAGCCTCCGGGATCCCCTGGAAGGCAGCGAACGGGCCGACGAAGACCCGGTCTCCCGCCTCGATCACCACGCGGGGATAGTCGATCGTGATCTGCTTCACGAGACCGAGGGGGATGTCGAACGCCTGGTCCGGCCCGACCATGGGAGCGATCGACCGGACGTCGAGCCGGAGCGTATCGAGAAGTCCGGAGAGGCCGCCCTGGAGCGTCTGCCCGGTGGTGGTGAGGACCGTGGCCTCGGTCCCTGTCTCCCCGTGCAGGCCGGCCGAGAGGACGGACACGACGAGGACCGCGACAAGCGCGGTCAGGACCCACTTGCGATGGACTCCTCTCATGGCGCACCTCCCGTGACGGACGAAGAGCACGGGGCGAGCCTACCCTCCCTGCGGAGCGTGTGTCAAGGGGATGGTGACGTGGCTCACGGACACCCGTCCTCCTGTCAGAGGGACGGACGGGAGGCCGCGCCCGCACCCACCTCCTTCTCCGGCGGACCGCCGCGGCGTACGCTCCGTCGGCGTTTGACCTCTTGCCGAGGAGGTGAGATGGGGAACATCGTAACCCTGCCGGCCTCTGTTCCGTCGTGTTTCCGTCCCCCCGTCAAGGGGCGGCGCAGGACGGGCGAGGGGCCGCGGCGAACGATCCCTTCCCGACTTGACATGGCTTCTCCGCGTGTGATAAGATGCACCCAGTCTCGAACCAGGATGCGGTTTGCATCTGCGTTAGAGGGGGCAAGAGATCCTTGAGAGTGGGGGTGGTCGATTGCCTTGGTGGTTCGGCGCTTTGGCCGACCCGTTCCGATCAAGAGTGCATGGGGATCGGATACGGAGGCTGACGCGATGAGGAGGTGGTTGCCGATAAATCTAGAACCGGTGCTCTTCCGTGGGCCGAAGGAGGCAAGCGGGCTTGAAGAAGACTGCAGGGTTGGATTCGTGCAAGCGAAGTCGAGAACCTGTAGGAGAAGGAGGTAGCACGTTGAAAAGGAGAATTGCCGCAGGGAGCGTCATAGGGATCCTGCTTGTGGCGCTCGTCACCCTCGTTGCTCTCGCGTCGGACGCGGAGTTTTTCTTCGCCACCGACAAGGACGGGATCAACAAGGTGACGTCGATCAAGGAAGGACAGGAGATCTACATCGTTATCGACGACCAGGATAACGATTGGGATTGCGACATTCGCGACAAGATCTGGGTCGACATCAAGGTGTTCGACTCGAAGACGGGCGCGTACATCGTTTGGGAGTCGTGGGGCCCGGCCGACGACCCGTTGCCCTTGTACGTCGGCCGTGACGGCGACGTGAACATGGGCAACTTCCTGGAGGAGACCGAGAAGGACTCCGGGATCTTCGTGTCCAACAAGTCGTTCTTGGTCGGGACGCGCGAGAGCTACTCGGTCGCGCGGAGGAACACGCACATCGTCGGCCCCTACGACGGCGACAACACGGCCGCGGTGCATCCGCTGGACTTCCAGTGGGGCCACTACGAGTACCTGGATCCGAGCTTCGTGCCCTCGACGTCGACGAACCTCATGGCCGACGTGCGCTCCTGGTTCGACACGCGCGCGAGCGCTTGGACCTTCTATCCAGGCCTGATGAACCCAGCCTTTGACCCCGTGCTGCCCTCAGATCGGGTGACCAACGGGGCGACGGACTACCTCTTCGGCCGGTTCGAGAACAACGACACCCTCGTCGGCCTCTACCAGGACTACAACGACCTCAAGGATGTCGCGCTCGGCCAAGCCAAGATCGAGGACTCCGAGGTGACGACCCCCGGCGGAGCGAAGCTCTACTGGGACTCGGCCAAGCCGTTGAACACGTACAAGGATCCGCGCGGCGCGGCGAAGATCACCGTCGAGGATCCGGACGAGAACCTCGATTGCAGCCGGATCGAGTGGGTTCCGGTGTTCGTCCTCGTGAACCCGGGCTCGTGGAACGCTCAGTCCTACAGCAGGGTGGCGAACTTCTGCCAGCTCCTGCTGACGGGCGGCGTCTATCCGGAAGGCGATGGAGACCCGGTGACCCTCGACGACGGGGAGATCCTCGACCAGCCGATCCGCTGGTACAACATCTACGATAGCGGCCTCGACCGGCCGGTCGACTTCCATTGGGGCGACATGGGCGACACGGACGAGATCAACAACGCCCAGGACAAGGTCGACGGGACGTACTTCATCCAGTACCCGACGTCCTACGCGGAGAACGTGACTAGCTTCGACACGGCGGACCCGGACGGGTTCGTGCGCGTCATGTTCTGGGCGCAGGAGACCTCGGTGAACTCCGGGATCTTCACGGTGCGGCTGAACAACCTCCTCACCGATCTCGGGTTCGTCGGGCTCGACGTCGGCGACGTCCTCGTCGCCTACTACCTTGACCCGAACGACTTCGACGAGCTTCGGATCTCGACCGCGTACATCGAGGAGAACCTGACGAGCAACGTCATGTTCACCGATTCGACGTACACGGCGGAGAAGAACCTCTTCTACCTCGGGCGGGACAACATCTACATCCAGGTCTACGACGAGACCGCGAACGAAGAGTCCTGCTGCCCGGAGAAGGTGCTCGTCCACGTGTGCGACCCGCACAACGAGGACGATTCCGAGTGGCTGGTTCTGTGGGAGCGGGGCCCGAGCTCGCCCATCTTCACGTCGCAGAGCGGCTACGCGCTGCGGCCGGTTTGGGACGCCCTCGGGATCGGCCTTTCGGAGAGCGCCGGCGGCTACCAGCTCCAGCTTGACAACTGGAAGGTCGAGGCGTTCAACGAGGACTCGATCTACGTCCGCTACAACGACAACCGCTACGTGCAAGAGGAGTACTCGCACATTGGCGATGTCGATATCCAGACGGCGTTCCCGCCGGAGATCGAGCTTGCCCGGCAGGACAACGACGTCGCGTTCGACATCATGGAGATCTACGACTTCCAGGTCTTCGACGGTCTGACCAAGACGGCGAAGATCGACTTCGTGGACGCGCTGGGCGGCATCGTGGACAAGTTCCTCCAGTCGGAGACGGTGTTCATTCAGGTCACCGATCTGGACCAGAACGAGGACAACGGCCTCCGCGAGCGGATCAGCGGCTGGTGGGACGGCCCAACGCCGGACCAGCATAGGCTCCACCCGCTCCAGGGGCAGAACATCCCGTTCGGCCCGGTGCACGTGAACGACTACGACTGCGGCTTCCCGCACGACAACGGCCACCCGATCAACCTGCTCCTCGGGGACACGAACGTGAACGGACGGGACATGGAGGAGCTCGGCACCGGGCTTGGCAGCATCTATGGTTGGGGTCGTGACCTTCCGCTCGTCCAGACGGCCGCGCAGAAGTACGTTCCGATCCATCCCGAGAGCTGGGCCAAGATCTACGTTCTCAACCCGAGAACCGGACGCTGGACCGCAGTAGACCTGTTCGAGACGGCTCCTTCCTCCGGGATCTTCCGCAGCCCGGACTGCATCGAAATCTCGACCCAGTACCCGTGCGCTCCGTCGCTCGGTGCGCTCCCTGGCGACACGGTTCTTGCCGTCTACCAGGACCCGAGCAACCACTCGGACGTCGCGTGGCGGTCGATCAAGGTGAGCCGGACGAGCGGCGGGACGGTTCCGTCCCAAGAGGCGCAGGCGGACTTCTGCAACGTGAGCGGGGCGCCTGTGACGACCTACTACGACAGCGATTCGGTGTACGTGAAGGTGAAGGATCCAAGCCACGCGGGGGCCGCATCCCTCGCCGGCGCGGTAGCGATTGGCACGAAGACGTTTGACCTCACGCCGCTCGGCACACTCGCCGACACGTTCATCACCCGGGCGATCACGCTCGCGGAGATTGGCGCGACCGTGGGGCAGACGATCACGGCGCTGTATACCGACCCGAGCGACCCGTCGGACACGGACGACGCCCAAGCGGCGATCATCGGTTCTGTGCTCAACGTGACGGGCTACCTCGCGAAACCCAACCCCTTCTCCACGGAGACGTTCTTCACCTACAAGGGGACGGGGATTGCGACCGAGTTCGCGGTGTGGGTGTACGACCTGTCCGGTCACCTCGTGTGGGACCAGAAGGAGCAGAATACGACCGAGGTCCGGTGGGACGGAAAGGACAACGTGGGGACGACGCTCGCCAATGGCGCGTACATCTACGTGGTGGTTCTATCCGATACCACAGGCGACAAGGATCCGTACAAGGGCAAGGTGTTCATCAACCGGTAGAACTCAAAGCGGGATCCCTCCGGGGCCGCGAGGGCCCCGGAGGGGCCCGATCAGTAACCCTACCCAGAAGGGGGTAACAACGACGATGAAAAGAGTGATAGCTGTGAGTCTAGCGCTCGTCATGGTCCTCTCCGCCCTTGCCCTGGCGAATGGCGTTGGTGCATTCAGCGCCTTCAAGAGCGGCATCGGGGCGCGGGCCTTGGGCATGGGGGGCGCGTTTGTCGCTGTCGCCGATGACGCGACGGCGGTGATGTGGAACCCGGCGGGTCTGGCGCAGATCGCGGACACGCGGATCGCGGGGATGACGACGGATCTCTACGGGTTGGGAGTCGCCCACCAGTACGTTGGTGCGGTGACGACCTTCGCGAACCTCGGGATCGGCCTTGCCTGGGAGCGCGGAGGGGTCTCCTCCGGCACGGAAGAACTGACGGATGAGGACGGCGACCCCATTCTCCCGATCGAGTTGCAGGAGTCGAAGATCGTGGGGACCTTGGCGACGAACATCATGGACATCGCCTTGGCCGGGGTGAACCTGAAGTACTACATGGCGAACATCGGCGGGGCGAACAGCGCAACCGGGATCGGGTTTGATCTCGGGGTGCTGGTGAACCTGGGCGACATCTTCGTCTTGGGAGTGAACGCGGCGGACCTGGGCTCGACCAAGGTGACTTGGGAGAGCGGAGCGGCGGACATGGTCTCTGGCCTGTACAAGGCTGGGGTCGCGATGAAGCTCGTGGACGGAAAGCTCATCCTGGCCGCGGACATGGACTTCGTGGGGACCGACCTTGGGGACGCGCACCTGGGGATCGAGTTCCAGATCGTGGACGCGCTGGCGCTGCGGGCCGGGGTTGTGCTGACGGACGCGTTCCAGAATGCCGTCTTCGGTGTGGGCGCCGGGATCAACGTCGCGGGTCTGTATATAGACGCGGCGTACATCCTGGAGGGCGCGCTGGGGAACACGCTGCTGCTGTCGGCGGAGTTCTCCCTGGGCGACCTCCTCGGGACGGAGGAGGTTGTGGGAGTCGAGTAGAACCAAGAGCAGGTTCTAGATTTTCGCTTGACCGACCGGGCGGGAGGGTCACACCTCCCGCCCGTCGCTTGGGGGACGCGACCTGCCCGAGTGCGGGATCGCTCGCGCGTCTGTGCCGGCTCGTGGCCGCGGATCAGGTGTCTGTGCGCCTTGGGACAGGCGAGCGGCCGGCAGGTGCCTGCGATCGGTTGACTTTCGCCGGGACCGCGACTATGTTTGTCTCGCATTCCGTTTGTTTCCGGCTAGGTGCAAGGAGGCCCAGGTGAACGAGGTGCAAGGCAAGGCGCGGGTCGTCAAGGCGTCTATCGCCCTTCTTCTGATCGCTTCCCTCGCGGGGCTCGTGTCGGGGTGCTGGCCGTTCAACGAGAAGCCCGTGGCGGATATCTGGATGAGCGGGTCCACGGGGGTGGCACCGTTCACCGTGAACTTCAGCGCCGGGGACTCCGACGATCCGGACGGGATCATCGTCGCCTACAACTGGGACTTCAACGACGGGCCCAGCGGAATCAACCAATCCGAGACACATACCTACACGACGCCCGGGTCCCGTAAGGTCACCCTGACCGTGACGGACGACGACGGCGAGCAGGACTCGGCGTCGGTGACGATTGTCGTCCTGGCGCCGGCGGACGGCGACGGGGATGGGGACGGCCCGGTCGCGCGCTTCACCGCAACCCCGAGCGGCGGCATGGCGCCGGTGACCGTGACGTTCAACGGCAGCTCGTCCTACCACACCGGCTTCACGATCACCTCGTACTTCTGGGACTTCGGGGACGGGAGCACGGCTCAGGGGAACGCGATCGTGGAGCATGGCTACAATCCCGCCTCCTCTCAGACCTACCACGTCGTCCTGCGGGTCGTGAGCTCGGACAACAACCGCGACGGGACGACGTCGATCGACATCCGGGTGACGGTGAATGCCCCGCCTCCCTCCTCCGGACCGACGGCCCTGTTCGACATCGCGCCGACGAAACAGGTGGCGCAGCTTGAGGTCACCTTCAATCCCGAGCACTCGAGGGCTCCGAGCGGGCGGACGCTCGACCAGTTCACCTGGACGTTCGGCGACGGCTCGCCCGCGGAGCTCTACACGACGGACCAAGAGGTGACGCACCACTACACGACCGACAAGGCGAGCGAGAGCTTCGTGGTGACGCTGCGCGTCGTCGACAGCGCGAACGCGACCGACCTTGAGACCAAGACGGTCACGATCGAGAACTACCAGCCTGTGGCGGGGTTCGAGATCCTCGACGAGCTCGACGTGGTGGTGCCGCCGGGCGGCGCCGGCTGGGTGCACGACGACGTGAAGTTCACGGGCGTCACGGCGGGCCTGCACACGGTGTGGATCCAATCGCTACTGATCGCGGACGCGGCTTGGACGCGGCACTTCGGCGGCGGGGGGGGGGAGCCCGCCGTCCCGACGCCGGCGACGAAGGCCGGGTCCCCTGCGGGCTACACCGACCACAACTTCTCCTACGATCCGGAGGGTCAGTGGTTCTCGGATGCGGCCGCCACCGACAACCCGCCGGCCGGATGGACGAGCCACGGCTGGGGAATCCAGGACGTGAGGGTCGTTTGGGGGGATGGATCCCAAGCGCCGTACGACTACGCAGACCTTGTGGCCGGGATCTCGCACGACTATGCCTTCTCGGGGAGCTCGACGCCCTTTGACATCACCGTCACGGTCTACGACTTCCTGGGCGGAAGGAGTTCCTTCAAGCGGACGATCACCCTCAAGCCGTAGACGATGGTGAGGAGAGGAAGGAAGACGAGCGGCCTGCCCGGCGAGGCGTCGCCGGGCAGCTTCATTGGGCGGAGGAGGACGGCGTGGCGACTCCGCTCGGGGCTCCTCGGGGTCGCGATCCTCTGTCTCCTGCTCGGCGGGTGTCTCGCGCCGCGGAATGTGCGCCCGGTCGCGGCGTTCACGGCGACGCCGCCGTCGGGGCCGGCGCCGCTTGAGGTGACGTTCGATTCTCATTTCTCCGACGACCCGGACGGCCGAATCGTCGAGCGCGTGTGGGACTTCGGCGGAGGGACGGCGGCGACGGACGCCGTCGTGCGGCGCACCTTCGAGACGGTCGGCGTCCACCGCGTCACCCTGAGGGTGACCGACGACGACGGGGCGACGGATTCCTACGAGGAGACGATCGAGGTCCTCTCGCCTCCCTCGGATGGGAACGACCTCCCCAGCGCGTGGTTCACCGCCACGCCGATCGAGGGGGGCTCTCCCCTCGAGGTCCGTTTCGACGGCCTGGGTTCCTCGGACCGGGACGGATGGGTGGTCGCGTGGAACTGGGACTTCGGCGACGGATCGAGCGGCTCAGGGTCGGTCATGACCCACGTGTACCGAGCCGAGGCGACGACCGGCTTCCGCGTGACGCTCGTCGTGACGGACGACCGCGGCGGGAGGGGCACGGCGACGGGGACGGTCCGCGTGCTCGTTCCTGAGGACATCCTCGAGGAGCGGCCGACGGCGACGTTCACGGCTTCGACCCCATTCCAGGTCTTCCACTCGGACAACAAGCCCGGCGTCCCCTCGATCTACGACGTGGAGTTCGACCCGGGGGAGTCGACCCCCGGAAGCGGGGAGTGGATCGTCTCCTATGCCTGGGACTTCGGCGACGGCAGCCCGGCGTTCGTCTCTTCAAACCACAACCGGGTCCTCCACGTGTACGCCGTCCTCAACCCGTCGGAGACCTACGCCGTGAAGCTCAGGGTGACGGATAGCTACGGCGCCTGGGACGAGGCGATCCGGAACGTCACGATCATCGACGACTAGCTCGCCTTCGAGACGGGCGGGTGCGTTCCTGCTCTAGCCGCAGCAGCTCGAACCGACCGTGAACGTCTGCGAGACGGACGCTTGGTCGCCGGTGTCATCGATGACGGTCAGCGTCACCGTGTACTCTCCCCGCGCGGCAAAGACGTGCGTCACGACGTCACCCTCGTCCGCTCCTCCGTCGCCGAAGGACCAGACGTAGCTCACGATCACTCCGTCGGGGTCGTCCGACGCCGAGGCGTCGAACGCGCAGTCCTGTTCGGCCTTGAGGGGCACGGTCAGACAGCGGAAGCTCGCGACCGGAGGCAGGCTCTTGACGGTGATCGTATCCGCCGTCGAGGCCATCTGGCCGGTCGAGTCCGTGACGGTGAGCCGGACGGGGTGGGGCCCCTTCACGGTGAAGGTGTAGTCCACTTCGGCGCCGGACGCGGGCTCTCCGTCGAGGTCCCAGGCGTAGTCCACGATGAGGCCATTGGGGCTGCTCTCGGAACGTCCCGCGTTGAAATGCACGGTCAGGGGCGCCCAGCCCGTCCGGGGCGTGGCCGAGAAACGCGCCTCGGGGCCAGCGGCGATGCACCCGGCCAGCCCGACGGCCACGCATCCACAGATCACTGCGATAAGAAACCTTCTCGTCATGATTCGAGATACCTCCCTCTTGGAGCGTGAGGGATTGTACCCCGAGAGGGGGAAGCGCCCCAGGGAAGCGCGGAGCGACGTCGCCCCTCCGGGCGGCGCGACGGTCCTCCGCGCCCCCGCTCGTCCTAGGGGGCGCCTGTCCCCATGACGGCGCAGGGTCCTGAGGCCTTCCCGGTGTTTCCTGCCTCGTCGGTCACGGTGAGGACCACGTAGTAGCGCCCAGGCACGGTGTAGGCGTGCTCGACCTGCGGCCCGGACGCCGTGGCGCCGTCACCGAAGTCCCACTGGTAGGAAACCATCTCGCCGACCCCACCGAACGACCCGGAGCCGTCGAGGTGGAGCGTCCTTCCGACCGTGATGCCCGTGCAGCCGGGGAGGCCCGAAATGACCGCGATGGGGATGGAGCTCCCGCTTCCGCCGCAGCCGCCGCCGGAGGTGTCATCCCCGCAGGTGGCGCCTCCGTTCTGGACGTTCAGTCCCTTGCGAAGGAGCGACGTGGCTCCCGCGTCGTCGGTGACGGTCAGGGTGATGACGACGTACCCCTCCTTGCTGTAGGCGTGCGCGGCCGTGTCCCCGACGGCGCTCGTCCCGTCCCCGAAGTCCCAGTCGTAGTCTTCGATCGTCCCGTTGGGATCGTGCGACGCGCTGGCGTCCACGTGAACCGGCTCGCCCTCGAGCGGCGTGTCGTTGTCGAGAGAGAACGCAGCGACAGGGACGGCGTTTTCCACCTTGATCATCACCCGGGTGGAGTCTACGTCGCCTTCGCGATCGATGACGGTGAGTCTCGCCACGTAGGTCCCGGGAAGCCGGTAGGTGTGTGCGCTCACGGCCTCTCCGTCGGGGGAGGCGTCGGCGGGATCCCCGAAGTCCCAGGAGTAGGTCGCGATCGCCCGATCATCGCGTGAGTAGCTCGCATCAAACTTCACCTCGAGCGGCGCCTGTCCGGAGGTCGGCTGCGCGTCGACGACTGCCCTGGGTGGGTCGTTGAACAGCCCCGCCAAGAGGTCGGGGAGGGCGCAGCCTCCGAGGGCGAGGACTGCGCCGAGGAGCAGGAACACGAAGGATCGTCTCATTGGCAGGTCCCTCCGTCGGGCGTTCCACCCCCGCACGGGGGAGTGCCGACCACGATCACGTAGTCCACGTAGCGGGAGAAGGCCCCATCATCGTCGGTCGTGGTGAGGACGACGTTGTACTTGCCGGGATACATGTAGCGGTGCTCGGCCTGGATTCCGGTCGCGGTCGTCCCATCGCCGAAGTTCCAGTCGTAGGCGACGATCTGCCCATCGTCGGCCGACGCAGAGCCGTCGAAGGTCAGGAGTTCGGTGCAGGGCACGACGTACTCGCCGCGCACCAGGAACTTCGGGGAGAAGACGAAGGACGCGGTCGGGAGCGGGTTCAGGGCGCGAACGACGAGGGAGCTCTTGTCCGACTTGCCGCGCGCGTCGATCACGGTCAGCTCCACGGCGTACGTCCCGTTCTCCTCGTACTCGTGGGAGGCGACCGACCCGCTCGCCGCGCCGCCGTCCCCGAAGGCCCAGATGTAGGAGACGATGTCCCCTTCGGGCGCGTACGACAGGGTGCCGTTGAAGCTCGCCGTGAACGGGATCGTCGCCTCGGCCAGGGAGGCGGTGAAGATGGCCCTCGGCACGCCCGGCGAGGTCCCCAGGCACCCGGAGAGGGCACAGCCGACGAGGGCGACGAGCCCGGTGAGAAGGACAAACCTCGCAGATCTCATGGCATCACTCCTTTCTCTCTCCCCAAGGGAGGTTCACGATGAATGAGAGACCGAACTGGACGGTGACCCCGCTCAGGTCGACCGTCTCCGCCCGCCCGTCTCCGGTGATGTCCAGCCCGGCGCCCGTGAGGTCGGTCAACCTCCCCTCGCTCAGGAGGCGGTAGGCGACCGACGTGCGGACGCTGAGCCACTCGGCGATCGGAAGGGTAAGAGACAGCCCCCCTTCTAGGCCGAAGGAATGGGCGCTGTAGCGGCCGCGCCCCTCGCGGGGGTGGATGGAGATCGTCGGGTAGCTCGCCGGGATCTCGAACGTGATGTCGCTCGCGAACCCGGAGTAGGCGTAGGCCGCGCCGAACTCGACCGCGAGCCGGACGGGGCTCGTGAGGATCTCGTACCGTCCGCCGAGGACGACGCTCACCGAGGTGGTGGAAAGGGCGATCGCGATCTCCGAGGTCTCCCCGTCCTCGGTGTAGCTCCCGTCGGTTGTCGTCTCGCTGTGGAAGGCCTCGATCTTCCCGCCAAAGGAGAGCCGCTCCGAGGAGCGATACCACTCGCCGCCCTGGTACGCGGTACCGCTCGTGAGAAGCGAAAGCTCGGGCACGTTCCCCTCGAAGGTCGGGGTGTCGTTCAGGTCGCCGAGGAGGACGTTGACCAGCTGGATCGACCCGTTCACCTCATCGAACGTCGCCGCTCCGGGCCCGGCGCCGACGAAGAACTCGAGCGGCCCCGCACAGAGCGGCGCGCTCCCCACCAGGATGAGCACGATCCCCAACCATCCTCTCTTCATCCTTCCCCCCTTCTCCTTCGGACAGGGAGCCTCGGGCGAGGAGCGCCCGCCGCGCCTGGAGCAGATAGCGCAGACGGGAAGGTCTCTCCTGCACGCCCGTGCGATCTACATTACGTCCGGGGTTCCGGGGGGAGTAGCGCGCAGTTCAGGGAGAGGAGGCACCTCGCTCCGGGGGGAGGGGGATCTGTGTCTCCTTCGCGGCGGACCGGAGGGCGGCGATCGCTTGGTCGATGTCTGGCCGGGTCACGTCAAGGTGCGTTACGAGGCGCATCTTCCGGGGGTTCCCCCCGGCGGGGGAGGCGAGGACGCCGTGGCGGCGGAGGCGCTCCTGGAGTTCCGGAACGCCGAGGTCCTTGCGCTCGACGGTGAAGATGACGATGTTCGTCTCGACCGGCTCGACGCCGAAACCGAGCTCGCCGAGCGCGGACGCGAGGAGGCGGGCGTGCTCGTGGTCGACGGCGAGGCGCTCCACGTGGTGCTTCAGGGCGTAGATCCCGGCCGCGGCGAGGATTCCGGCCTGGCGCATCCCGCCTCCGAGAGCCTTGCGGACTCGGCGCGCCTCGTCGATGAAGGCGCGCGTCCCCACGAGGACCGAGCCGATCGGCGCGCCGAGCCCCTTGGAGAGGCAGAACATCACCGAGTCGGCCGGGCGCGTGAGGTCGGCGACGCTCCTCCCCAGGGCGACGGCGGCGTTGAAGATCCGCGCTCCGTCGAGGTGGACGGGGATCCCGTGCTCGTGCGCGACCCGGGCGAGGCTCTCGAACGCCTCAGGGGGATAGATCGCTCCCCCGCGCAGGTTGTGCGTGTCCTCGGCGGCGACGAGGCTCGTGCGGGAGAGATAGTAGGCGTCCGGGCGGATCGCCTCCCGCACGCGCTCTACGGGAAGGACGCCGCGCGGGGCGTCGAGAGGGCGGGCGAGGAGGCCGGAGAAGCGGGACATCGTCGCCATCTCGAAGTTGTAGATGTGGGACTGGGAGTCCAGGATCACCTCGTCCCCAGGGCGGGTGTGGACGGCGAGGGCGATCTGGTTCCCCATCATGCCGGAGGGGACAAAGAGGGCCGCCTCGCGGTCGAAGAGCCGAGCGGCCGCCTCCTGGAGGCGATTGACGGTGGGGTCCTCCCCGTAGACGTCGTCGCCCACCTCGGCCTGGGACATCGCCCGGCGCATCCCGTCGGTCGGGCGGGTCACCGTGTCGCTGCGAAGGTCGACGAGTTTCATCCTCTCTCCTTCGGGAGCCTCAGCACGAGGTCCCCATCCCCCAACCCTCCGCCCCGATCAGGGGGACGAAGGCGCAGGTCCCGAGGTCCTCGCTTCCGAGATCGTCCCCCCTTCGCCGCACCCGCGCGAGCTCCTGGGTCTCCCGCCGGCCGACCGGAAGGACAAGGATCCCCCCCTCACCGAGTTGGGAGGAGAGGGCGCGCGGCAGGCGGGGAACGCTCCCTGTGAGGAGGATACGCGAGAAGGGGGCCTGTTCCGGGAGGCCGAGGGTCCCGTCGCCGACGACGAAGGTGACGTTGCGGTACCCCAGCTCCGCGAGGCGGGCGCGGGCTCCCTCCGAGAGGCTGGCCGAGCGCTCCACGGTGAAGACCTCGGCCGAAAGCTCGGCGAGGATCGCCGTCTGGTAGCCCGAACCGGTGCCGACCTCGAGGACCTTCTCTCGACCGCGCAGCTCGAGGGCCTCGGTCATCAGGGCGACGATGTAGGGCTGGGAGATCGTCTGCCCGTCTCCGATTGGCAGGGGGTGGTCGTCGTACGCCTCGTCGAGGAAGGGATCGGGGACGAAGCGGTGGCGAGGGACGCGAGCCATGGCCCGGAGGACCCCCTCGTCCTCTATCCCGCGCCGGCGCAACTGGCCGTCGACCATCCGCGCCCGAGCCGTGGAGAAGGGGTCAGATCCAGGCCTGTCCATGGGGCGATTGTAGCCCCGCGGCGCGGGGAGGGGCCACCCCGAGGCTACTCCTCAGCGATCTCCTCGAAGTAGTCCGTGATGACCTCCCTCGCGCGCCGGAGGTCGCGCTCGCGGACCATGAGCCGCACCTCGGAGAGCCCGTCGAGGGCCATGGGGAAGATGGAGGAGGGGACGTGGCTGACGAGGTTCACCGGGATCTTGAAGTCCTCGAGGAGCCCCTTGATCAGGATCGCCTTGGGCTCGCCCCAGACCTTGTGGCAGAGGACGAGGTCCCCTTGGTCCCTCTCGTCCTCCTCCCGATCCAGGAGGTAGTGGACGATCGTGATGCACTGGCTCGTGTGCAGGGACCGCCGCCCCAGCGAGAGCCGAGGAAGGTCGGCGAGGGCCTGCTCGTCCTCAAGAGAGAAGGGGAGGTGGTCAGAGAGGAAGAAGGCCGCATCGTTCGGAAGAACGGCCGCGTCGAACGGCTTCCCCTCCTCGTGCAGGACGATCGGGTGCGTCCCGACTTGGTACAGCGGGTCGAGGACCGAGGGGAGGTCGCCGGTGCGGACGTAGATCCCGGGCGTCGTCTCCACC
>Ga0315291_10000593_pt1 | contig 48155 bp, 33 predicted proteins | sample YL17G12_20_MG_FD_203070 | JGI IMG/M metagenome (GOLD analysis project Ga0315291, IMG submission 203070) | Sediment microbial communities from Yellowstone Lake, YNP, Wyoming, USA - YL17G12_20 | ecosystem: Environmental > Aquatic > Freshwater > Lake > Sediment | place: USA: Wyoming | collected...
GACTCGCTTCGCGCCGTCCCATCGACATCGTCAGCTCCCCCTCTTGTCCGCGACAGCCTACCAGGGTCGGGGGTGGGAAGCGAAAATCAACAGGCTGCTAGCGGCTGGCGCTGCACCTCGCTTTCCCGCGCTCTCCCATCGCCAGCCGCTCGCCTCCCTGTCTCCCTCAGCGTTCGCGTTCTCGGAGGTCTCCCATTCTGCACGGGGATCCGCACTCCCGCGGAGCCTCCAGCAACTCCGCCGTCAAGGGCGCGTTGTGACCTCCGTCCGATTCGTCTCGCAGCGGGCGGAGGATAGAATTGCGCCATGGAGGTGTCCATGTCGCGAAGGCTTCCTCACCTTCTTGTCGAGCCCGGCGAGCTGCCCGAGTACCTGCTCGTTCCTGGGGATCCGAAACGCGCGGAGCGGATCGCCGAGAGCTTGGACGGTGCGGTGCGCGTCGCCGCGAACCGCGAGTATCTGAGCTTCCGCGGTACGTACCGCGGCGTCCCGGTCGGGGTGACGTCGGTCGGGGTCGGGGCGCCGGGGGCGACGATCGCTTACGAGGAGGCGATTCGGGCTGGGGTCAAGACCCTCATCCGCGTCGGCACGGCGGGTTCCCTGTCCGACAACGTTCACACAGGGGATCTTGTGGTCGTCCTGGGAGCCGCGCGCGGAGAAGGCGTATCGCGCCAACTCGTGCCGATCGAGATGCCGGCCATTGCCGACCCCGACGTCTCAGCCGCCTTGTGGGCGGCCGCTCAGGCGCACGAGGGACGGTCGCATCGCGGGATCGGGGTCTCGGTCGACGCGTTCTACAGCGGCCTCGTCGATCGCCAGTTCGAGACCTACGCCGCGGCAGGCGCGATCTCGATCGAGATGGAGTGCTCGGCCCTGTTCATCGTCGGCACCCTGCGCCGCGTGCGGACCGGCGCGATCGTCGCCATCGATGGCGACGCCCGCGCCGCCGCGTCGGGCGATCACGACCCGCACGGTGACGTCGTTCGGAAGGCAGTGGACCGAGAGATCCGGATCGCGCTCGAGGCCGTTGTTCTGCTCGTGTCCGCCCCGTGAACCCTTCGCAACGAGCCGTCGTTCCTTCAAGACCAGAGCGAGAGAGGGCGCCTGGACCGCCGCGCCGTGTCTCTGACGGCCCGGGGACGCACCGATATCGGCCCTGCCGGAGCAGGGAGGACGGCACTCGTCTTGCACCGTTGCCTCGCTCGTGCTACTCTGCGGAATGGGAGGAGGATATCGGTGCACAGGGTTAGCTGCGTGAAGGTTCTAGAGGGCTACCGCCTCGACCTCTGCTTTGCCGACGGGACGCGGGGAACGGCTGACCTCTCCGGACTGCCTCGACGAGGCGTGTTCGCGCTGTGGAGCGACTACGCCGAGTTCGAGAAGGCCAGGATCGGAGACACGGGCGAGCTCGTCTGGTCCGATCAAGTCGACCTCTGTCCCGACTTCCTCTACCTGAGAGTCACGGGCAGGAAACCCGAAGAGGCGTTTCCGGGCCTGCGGCACGAGCTCACGCATGCCTGAGATCTCGCGGTTCTTCGGAATCGTGATCAAGATGTTCTGGAACGACCACCATCCGCCGCACTTCCATGCCTTCTACGGTGACGAAGAGGCGCTTGTCGACATCACCTCCTTGTCCCTGTTTGCCGGCCATCTCACTCCACGAGCGTTGGGCCTGGTCATGGAATGGTCCGCGCTCCACCAGCGGGATCTCCTGGGCAACTGGCCGCCGGGCCGCAGAACAAGAGCCATTGGAGAGGATCGAACCGCTTCGCTAGAGCCCACGGCGCCGAGGGTGATAAGCGGCGTTCCGATGCAAGAAACAAGAGTCGACCCCAGTGAACCACACGAGAAGCGTCCGCGCCGCTAGCTGCGGGCGGGGATTGACTCCGACGGTAGCATTATGCTACCATCGCGACATGAGCCAACCCGTGAAGCTTTCCAGCGAGCTGGTCGTCGAGGCACGGCTGGCCGGTGAGGTGCTCCAGCGCTCGATTGCCGGACAGGTCGAGTTCTGGGCAAGGCTCGGACAGGCCGTAGAACCTTTCCTTCAGGGCCGCCAAGTGCGGGCGCTCTCGCAGAACGCTCCCGCGAGCTCGCCCTCCGCATGCCTCGAGTCCGTCGACTCGCCGGAAGGACGTCAGCGCGTCGCAGACTTCTTGCGGAGCCAGCCCCATCCGCACTACGAACCGGCCCCGCGTGCCCGCGGGATGCTCGTCCGCATCGAGGCCAACGGCCGACGCACCGTTGGGCGGTTCGTCAACCGGCAATTCCAGCCGGCCAAGGTCAAACGCCCCAAGACGTGACGCATCCCCTCGACGAGCGTCCGCTCATCGTCGCCCTCGCAGGGCCAAATGGTGCCGGCAAGACCACGTTCTACTACGCCCATCTCCGCGAGACGGGTCTCCGCTTCCTGAACCTCGACGTGCTGGCCCTCGGTCTAGACCTCGATCCGCAGGTCGCCGCGCAGATGGGCAACGCCCTGCGTCGGGAGCTGTTCGAACAGCGCGAGAGTTTCGTGTTCGAAACGGTCTTCTCCGACCCTATCGGCGACAAGCTCGCCTTCCTGCGAGAGGCGGCGAAGGCGGGCTACACGGTCCTCTTGTGCTTCGTTGGGATCTCCGGTCCGGAAGTCTCCGAGGAGCGCGTGGCGATGCGCGTCTCTCAAGGCGGTCATGATGTGCCTCGAGAGAAGCTGACCGCCCGATTCCCACGCACGCTCGCCAACCTCAGGGCCGCGATCCGCGAGCTTCCTCACGTATGGATCTACGACAACGACGACTTGCAGACTCCCTTCCGCCGCGTCGCTCGATTCGAGAACGGCCGGCAAGTCACGCTGGCGAAGCCGATTCCTCAGTGGCTTCGCCCGCTCTTGCCAAAGAGCAGCATAGGCGGCCACGCAAGCGGAAAGACGTGACCCCGTGACCCCGCGCCCTGCGGGGCGTGCTCGATCTTGGCCCTGAGACCTACGCCGCGGCGGGCGCGATCTCGATCGAGATGGAGTGCTCGGCCCTGTTCATCGTCGGCACCCTGCGCCGCGTGCGGACCGGGGCGATCGTCGCCATCGACGGAGACGCCCGCGCCGCCGCGTCCGGTGATCACAACGTGAGCGGCATTCCGATGCAAGAAACAAGACTTGACCCCGATCATTGGAGAGATCAGGATCGCGCTCGAGGCCGTCGTCTGGCTCGCGTCCGGCTCGTGCTCCACCCTCAATGGGGATTCGCGCTCCTAGAACGGGCGATGACCGAGCGGCAAGGAGGCTATCCACCCTGCACGCCAGCGTCGGCAGCGACGACCAGGGCCCGATGCGCGAAGAGTGAGGACCTGCCCCGAGATTACCTACGACGCCGACCGGCTCATCGGGGGGCTCCAGTTCCACTCCCTGATCGAGGCTCGTCAGGACGAGGTGGCGTTGAGCTGGCGGAGTGTCCGGGGAACCGGGGCAAGTCACGCAAAGGCGCTGGCCTATGATGGAGTGGTCAGACTAAACTGCCATAAGAGAGGCGGGACGCAGGCGGTGGATCAGATTCGCCTTCGGAGCGCGCGGTGGTTCCGCTTGTCGGGCATGGGGTTGCTTCGGGGAATCGTCCGGGGTTGAGAGGAGACGGCAGAGGCAAGGAGACATCTGTGATTGTCACATCGGCACAGATAGACCATTGGGCAGAGACACCGGAAGCGCGACATCTCCTGCCCCAGCTGTTGCAGAGACTCGTCCTCGGAGCAGGTGGGCACACACGAGTTGACTTCCCGGCAGGTTCGCCCGGATGGGACGGTGAAGTCGCCACTGAACAGATCGATCCGTGGGTGCCAACTGGGCAGTCCTTCTGGGAGTGCAGTTGCGAGAAGCAGGTCACAGGAAAGGCAAACAGGGACTACGACAAGCGCACCTCCCAGACCGCAGAGGCGCTCCGTCTCGGCTCGACCCTCGTGGTGGTCACGGCACGACGCTGGAGCGGCAAGAAGCGCTGGCGCGCACAAAAGGGCAGCGCCTCGCAGTGGAAGGACGTCTGTGCCTTGGACGCAGATGACCTTCGACAGTGGCTCGGACACAACTCTGCGGTTAGACTGTGGTTCGGCGAGAAGCTGGGGCAGTCCGGACCTGGCGTCGAGAGTCCAGAGAGGCACTGGCTCGGGTGGTCTGGTCAGTCTGAACCTAGGATCTCAGCGGATGCGTTCTTCGTCGATCGAGAGGGAGTTCGAGATCGACTCGTCAGGGACGTGAGAGACCGCCTTGACTCAGCAAGCGACGTGCCGTTGGCGGTCAAGGGTGACAGTGTCGACGAGACTGCGGCATTCGCCTGCGCAGCGATTCTTACTCAGCCTGATCTCAACGTAGCTAGCCTCGTGATCACTGACCCGACTGGGTGGCGGTTCGTCGAGGCGAACACCAATCTCAAGGTAGCAGTCGCAGCGCGGCCAGAGGTCGCCGAGAACCCGACTCGCCGGCGCGGCCTTGCGGTGGTTGTCCCCTACTCGCGTGGCGACATGGCAAGCCGAGGCAGAAGTGCGGCGCCACAGCCTGATCTCGCCCTTGAGAGGCCTCGGGGCCATGGGTTTGAAGAGGCGCTCGTCACCCTCGGGATGGATGAGGGAGAGGCACGATGGCTGGCCCAAGGCACAGGGAGGTCCTGGTCAGTTCTCCGTCGGCGCATGGCGACAAACCCTGCGATCCGAATGCCGAGGTGGCTTGACCTGCCTCAGGCGCCGGCTCTCTCATCGCTCTGCCTGCTCGGCACATGGTCGTCGGATAGTGTCGGGGACCGCGAGATCGTCGGGCGTGTAGCAGGTCGGACCTACGACGAAGTGGAAAGCGATCTACGTCAGCTTGCTCTTGCAGATGACTCGCCAGTCCTCAAGATCGGGGCAGTCTGGAAGGCCAAGTCGCCTCTCGAGCTTCTTGATCTGTTCGGCGACCGTATCACATCAGACGAACTGGATCGCCTCTTCGCTGTTGCCCGCGAAATCCTCCTCGCTCCTGACCCAAGGCTGGAGCTGCCGGACGAGAAACGGTGGGCCGCAGTGGTCTACGGCAAGGTTCGCCCGCAGTCTGGCCTCCTGATGGACGCGCTTTGCGACACACTGGTGAAGCTATCAGTGAGGGGACCACTCATCTCCTCACTGGCTGCAGCCGCGGTGGAACAGCGAATCGCGGCGTTAGTACGCGAGTTGCTTGACGGAGCAGACGGATCGAGATGGCTATCGCTTTCCTCGTATCTTCAACCGCTGGCGGAGGCCGCCCCCGAAGCCTTCTTGAGGGCTGTCGAGCACGGCCTCGCTGGGTCGCCTTCGGGCGTCGCGCGCATCCTTGCAGAGACAGGGGACTCAAGTCCATTCGGCCGCTGTTGGCACGCAGACCTCCTCTGGGCACTCGAGACACTTGCTTGGTCGCCGACCTGGTTGCCTCGTGTCGCGCTACTCCTTGCTCAGCTTTCGCACGTCCCCTTGAAAGGGAACTGGGGGAACACGCCAGCGGGGTCATTGCTCGGCATCTTCAGGTCGTGGCTGCCTCAGACTGCGGCCACCGTTGAAGAGCGAATCCAAGTCCTTGACCGATTGGGGGAGCGAGATCGTGTTGCTGCCTTCGAGCTGGTTTGTGGCCTTCTCCCGCTCTATTCTGACGTGGCGATGCCATCCCATCGGCCGAAGTGGAGGGACGACGACGCACGTACCGGCTACGGCGTGCCGATCAGCGAGGCGCGGACGATGGTTCTGGGAGCTACCGACCGGCTGCTAGCTTGGTCGAAGGGAGACGCCGCACGCACCTCCAAACTGGTGCGTAGAATCGACCTGCTCGATTCGGAGCGCCGCGCCCTGGCGCTCGCCCACGTAGCCGAGTTCGCTCTGCCTCACTGCACCGATGGTGAGAAGGCGGTGGTGAGGGCCGCCCTCCGAGAGAGGATCCACTGGCACCGGACCTATGACAGCGGCACGGGTGTCTCGCTCGAGGAGAAGCTGGGACCGCTCGAGGACCTGTACGCACGCATTGTCCCGCAGGATCCGGTAGTCCGTCACCAGTGGCTCTTCGCTGAAGGGTGGCCGGGGAACCTGCCCAGCTACGCTCCGGAAGACGACGGATCAGCCTTCAACCAGATGGAGGCGGAGCGAGCAACGGCCCTTGGTGAGATACTCGCGACGTGCGGACTGATGGGGGTCGAGCGACTGGCCGCAGGCTGCAGGGATGCACTGTTCGTGGGCATCGGCCTCGCGCGTCTCGGACTTGAGATAGCGACCCTCGGCAAATGGATTGTCGAGAGAGGCGGGCGCTCTAGAGAACAGGAGTCGCTGAGCCAGCTATTCCAGGGAATCCTGTGCGGACTCGCCAAGGAGGCTTCCCTAGACCTTGTTCGGGACGTGCTTGCAAGGGCGAAAGACGCAGCTTGGGATGCTGATCGAAAGGCTGGTTTCCTGACACTGGCTCGTAGTGACCCGAGCATCTGGGGTATCGTACAGTCCTGCGACGAGCACACAAGGGCAGCGTACTGGGCAACGGTTTCGGGAAGCTCCATACAGCTCGACCGACGAGATCCTGCGTCTCCGCTCCGGCAGCTCCTTAAGGCCGTACGACCGCGCACTGCGCTTGCGGTCTCTTCCTCCGTCTTGAGGGAGCTGGATCCTCAGCTTCTGCTCGAGATCCTCGAGTCTCTTGCGCGGGGACAGGAGTCCCATGGCCCCCTACCTGACTCCTGGCACATTGGAGAGGCAGTCACGCGATTGGAGACTTCAGGCGCGATTGCGCGGGACCGCCTTGCCCGACTCGAGTTCCTACTCCTTCCGGCACTCGTGCACGATGGCAGCCAGCGGGCCGCGACGCTGTGGGCAGCAGTCATGTCGGAACCCGCGCTATTTGCCGAAATGATCAGCCGTGCCTATAGGCCAGAGCACGACGAGGAGCCGCCCCCTTCGTCCGAGCAGGGCCGCACGGTTGCCACCCTGGCACACGAAGTGCTGGACAGCTGTCATCGCCTGCCTGGCGTGCAGCTGAACGGTGAGGTCGACCCAAAAGCCTTCTTCAAGTTCGTTGATGAGGCAAGGGAGCTGTGTCGCAAGGCGGATCGCTTGACGCCCTGCGACTTGAAACTGGGAGAGATTCTGGCACGCACGCCCGCCGGCGAAGATGGAGTGCTGCCTCGACAACCTGTCAGGGATCTCCTCGACCGGCCGGAGTTTGAGGACATGCGGCGCGGCTTCTCCACGGGTGTCTTCAACTCGCGAGGCGTGACGGTCCGCGCCCCAGACGAAGGTGGAAAGCAGGAGCGAAAGCTTGCGGGGACGTACCGCATGTCTGCCAAGGCCCTGCGCGTCTCCCATCCTAACCTTGCCGCCACGTTGGATGCGATCGCCCGGTCGTATGACCAACAAGGCCTGGCGGAAGACACTGAGGCACGACTCCATCGCGAGGGGTACTAGGTCTTAGGGGAATGCTGTACGCACCGAGGCCAGACGCGGTGGCGGTCAGATGCTTGCCCATTGATATCCAGCATGCTCTCGTTCTGGCTCGACCGTCGCGTGTGCCGCGCCAGGGCGCCCGATGGAGTCACGCCCAATGGGACCGGGTCTTGTGATGCGGCATTGGGAAGAGAAGTTCGGGCCTTCGGACGACGGAACGGGACTGGATCCCTGGCACCACGACCGCCTTTGGGGTTCTCCCGCCGAGGGGCTGATCCGTCGATCGCTCAGGCCCGGCTCGGTGTGCTCTGCCTCGCTGCGCTTGTCTCCCGCCCGCTCGCGGGTATACTGAAAGCCTCCGCTTGCGCGGCAGGCGAGATTCAGAAGAAGGGGGTGATCGCATGACTCAGGAACAGCACATGTCGGCGACGCCCCCGGCTCCGTCTCGGTAGAGCGTAGGTAGCAGTTCCATCTGCTCCTTTCTGCCGAACGAGCCGGGCGGCGCGCCGGCGAAGGGAGTGGACTTCAACCTGTTGGGAATCCAGCACTTGCGCTTCGTTCCCTCACCGATCGCGACCGTCGCCCATCTGCCTGCTCCGTCGGAGTCCCGTTGACTGGTCTTTCGGGCCCCGCGAATCCCCTGTTGACCGATCCGTCACGAATCCGTATACTGAATTGTGACAGGCCCCGGAGGAGATGCCCATGCCGAGCGCGACGGTGCGGATGAGCCAGACCGCGAAACAGATTCTGGATCTTCTGGCAGCGGAGACGGGCGACAGACCCCAGCAGGTCCTTGACAAGGCCCTGGAGTCCTACCGGCGCCGCCTCGTCCTCGAGCGGGCGAACGCGGCGTTTGCGGAGATCCGGGCGGATCGGAGGGATTGGGCCGCCGAGGTGAAGGAGCGGGCTCTCTGGGACGGGGCGACGTCTACGGTGGAGGACTAGGGCCATGGCCACACCCCGCCGCGGCGATGTATGGCTCGTCGACCTGAGTCCCGTCCGTGAACATGAGCAGTCGGGGACAGGGCCGGGCCTCGTTATCTCGACCGACCCGTTCAACGAGGGTCCCGGTGGCCTCGTGATCCTCCTTCCGATCACGACGAGGCAAAGGCCGGTCCCCTTCCATGTCGAGGTCTCTCCCCCTGACGGAGGCCTCGCGGAGCGAAGCTTCGTCAAGTGCGAGGACGTCCGCTCCGTCTCCACGGAGCGCCTGCGGAAGCGCCTCGGGAGGGTGAGCCGCGAGACGGTCGCACGGGTGGAGGATCTGCTCCGCATCTTGCTTGACCTGTAGCGCGTTGTGGGGAGTGGCTCGAACGGGGTTCAGGCTCTGCTCGTCTCCTCTCCAAAGGCGAATCCTCCCTCGGAGAAGGCCTTCTGGCAAGCGTCGACGACGTTCGCGTCGTACAGGATTCCTTTCCCCTTCTCGATCACGTCGAGGGCGTACTTGATCCCCAAGGCGGCTCGATACGGTCGATGCGAGGCCATGGCCTCGACCGTGTCCGCGACCGCGAGGATCCGGGCCTCCGGGAGGATCGCGTCAGCTCGCAGGCCTCTCGGGTAGCCGGACCCGTCCAGCCGCTCGTGGTGCTCGAGGACGATCTCGGCGATCGGCCAAGGGAAGTTGACGCCCTTCAGGATCGCATACCCCGTCTCGGAATGGCTCTTCACGAGCGCGAGCTCGGCGGCGCTCAGCGCAGAAGGCTTGCTCAGGATCTCCGCGGGCACCGAGATCTTCCCCACGTCGTGCAGCAGGCCCGCGACCCGCAACCCGTCCAGTTCGTCTGCCGTGAGCCCCAGTTCGTGACCGATGGTGAGAGCGAGCAGCGTCACGCGGTCCTGGTGGCCGGCGGTGTACGGGTCGCGCACCTCCGAGGTCGTGGCGAGGGCGCGCACCGTCCCGTTCAGGGCGGCCTCCATCCGCGCGGCGGCCTGCTTGCGGTCGGTGATGTCCTCGATCATGACAAGGTAGTACAGGAACTCGCCGCCTGGGTCGCGGATCGCGCTCGCGGTCACGCCGCCCCAGACGACCTGCCCGTCTTTGCGGACGTAGCGCTTCTCCGTCCGGTAGACCGGCGTCTCCCCGTGGAGGACCTTCTTCGCGCCCTCGATGTCGCCAGGGACGTGGTCTGGGTGCGTGATGTCCGCGAAGGTCCTCCCCAGGAGCTCTTGCTCCGCGTAGCCGACCATTCGGCAGAACGTGGCATTCGCTCGCATATACTGGAAGTCCGGGTCTAGGGTGACCATCCCCATGGGGCCCTCTTTGAAGATCTGACGGAAACGCTCCTCGCTCTCCTGCAGAACTGCTTGCGCCCGGTGGCGCTCCGTGACGTCGCTCACGAAGTTGAGGGTGGCTGGGCGACCCTGCCAGGCGATGCGAACCGCGTCGATCTCCATCCAGCGCGTCTCGCCGTCGGCGCGGACGACCCGGAAGCTGTACCCGGTCTCCACCTTGTCGCCCGCGAGACGGCGCCGGTGGCGGTCGACGACCTGGGCTCGGTCGTCCGGGTGGATGAAGTCCGTGAACGGCAGGGAGGCGACCTCTTCCGGGGTTCGCCCGAGCATTCTGGCGGTCGCGGGGTTGGCGAACCTGAGGAGTCCATCCTGGGCAACGAAGATCGCCTCGCCAGCGTTCTCCACGAGCAAGCGGTATTTCTCTTCGCTTTCCCGCACGGCTCGCTCCGTAACCTTGCGGTCGCTGATGTCCCTGTGCGTCCCGACCAGCCTCAGTGCCTTCCCCTTCGCGTCGCGTCCAACGACCCGGCCGTGGCTCAGGATCCACCGCCATTCCCCTGTCTTCGCGCGCAGACGGAACTCCATCTCGTAGCCGTCGCACTCGCCTGCCAGGCAGCGGTTCAGTCGCTCGACGACCTTCTCCTTGTCGTCGGGGTGCAGCAAACCCTCCCACGTCGCCTGAGACGGGATGAGCTCTTCCGGACGGTACCCAAGCATCGTTGCGTAACCTGGGCTGTAGTAGGTCATGCCCGTCCGGAAGTCTACGTCGTAGATCCCGTCGCTCGTCGCCTCGAGGGCAAGCGACAGGCGCCCCTCGCTCGCGCGCAGGGCCTCCTCGGCCTCCACGCGGCCGGTGATGTCGCGAGCGAGCAGGATGACGCGGCCTTCCGCCCCGCGGCCCTCGCCCTTCCTCGCAATCGACAGTTCGAACCAGCGCCGGCCCTGCGGCAAGTCGAGCGAGTAGACGGCTCCCCGATGCGAGCCGACCTTCTCCGCCTCGGCCAGGGCCTGGAGGACGATCCCGGACGCGTCCCGAGGCAGGACCTCGTCCACTCTCTTGCCAAGGAACGCCTGCGGCGGCGCGTACAGCAGGGTCGGGTCTGGCGCGTGGAAGCGGCAGATGCGTCCTTGCCCGTCAAGCTCGAACAGGAGGTCGGGCACGGCATCGAGGGTCGCCTTGACCTCGGCGTGCGCCTCCTGTGCGGCCCGCTCGGCCTCGTTGAGATTCGTGATGTCTCGCGTTGTGCCCCAGCCACAGACGAGTCTCCCGTTCTCGACGAGTCCGACGACGCTATTGAGGGCTCGCACGACTCCGCCATGGCGATCGCGGCTCGTCACTTCCAGGTCGGTGATGCGATAGCCGGACCGGATGGAGTGGGCGATGAGCTGCGCCTGCTCCTCGTGGGAGCCGGCCAGGATCTCGCGCAGGGGCCGCCCGAGCATCTCCTCCGGGCTCTCGCACCCGAAGAGGCGGGCGAAGGCGGCGTTGCACTCCGTGAGCCGGGCGCGTTCGAGGATGGCTTCGGCCTGCTCCTCGACCGGCAGGTCGGTCGCGACAGGCGGATCGAGGTCGTAGCGCCAGATCCCTTCTGTGGCTAGCTCGAGGAACCGGCGGTAGCTTTGGTCGGCTTGTGAGCGAGAGGCTGCTCGCGGCTCTAGATGCACGGCCGCAGACAAGCGTCCACGTCGGGCGCCTCCTCGCTGGGCCTTGGCGTCTTCGAGGCGGGCTTTCGGATCTTCGGATCTGACCATCTCGAGTCTCCCCAGCCCCCTCGGACGTTCCACACTACCAGATTTAGATAGGGCGAGTCAATGGCGCGGAATCGGAAGAGACGAGGGGCGTCCTCCCGAAGCCTTCTTGGCCTGGGCGGGTTCCCGGCCTATAGTAGAGTCCGCGCTTGTCCACCCATGGGGAAGCTTGGGACTGGAAGGAGGTCCGGTTGCCCAGGGAACGACGATTCGAGATCGACTGGCTGAGGGTCCTCGCGGTTCTGTGGCTTCTGCCCTACCACTGCGCGCGGGCCTTCGATACCCGGCAGGTGTTCTACGCGGAGAGCGGGTCGAAGAGCCCCTTCCTCTCGAACCTCTTGATGGCGTGGACCGAGCCGTGGCACATGCCGATCCTCTTCCTCCTCGCGGGGGCGTCGACCTTCTTTGCCCTCCAGTTCCGCTCTGCGGGGCAGTACGTGGGCGAGAGGGCGAAGCGGCTCCTTGTCCCCTTCTTCTTCGGGGTGCTCCTCATCGTCCCGCCTCAGGTCTACGTCGGGCTCGTGACCCACTCAGGGTACCCGGGGAGCTTCTTCCGGTGGTACCCGCAGTTCTTTCGGTTGAATGAGGACCTCTCTGGCTACGCGACAGGGAACTTCACCCCGGCGCACCTCTGGTTCATCCTCTTCCTCTTCCTGTTCGCGCTCCTTGCGCTCCCTCTCTTCCTGTGGCTCAGGCGGCCGAGCGGTCAGAGATTCGTCGAGCGGCTCTCCCGGCTTGTGCGCTGGCCGGGCGTCCTCTTCCTCTTCGCGACGCCGATCGTCGGCACGCAGCGCCTCCCGGACCTCGGAGGGCAGAACCCGTTCTCGTATCTCGTCTGGTTCATTCTGGGATTCCTCGTCGTCTCTCACGACCGGTTCGATCGGGCGATCGACCGGATCCGACTCCCGGCTCTTGTCCTCGGGCCGGTCTTCCTGGCCGCGTTCTACCTCATCCGCTACGTGGACGCGGAGATCCTCTGGAGGGCGCCGGACGTCTTCTGGAGTACCCTCTTCCCATTCATGGCCTGGAGCACGCTCCTCGCGGCGCTTGGCTACGGCAGGCGGTTCCTCCATCGCACGAACCGGTTCCTCTCCTACGCGAGTGCGGCGGCGTACCCGTTCTATGTCCTGCACCAGACGGTGATCATCCTTGTCGCGTGGCTCGTCATCGGGTGGCGGCTCGAGGCGGGAGCGGGCTATCTCGTCCTCTTGACGCTCGCGACGGTCACGACGTGGCTCTGCTACGAGCTCCTCGTCCGTCGCTGGCGGCCGATCCGCTTCCTGTTCGGGATGAAGCCGCGGACGGCGAAGCCACGAGCTTCTTCCTCGCCCTCGTAGAGCGCCGCCCATCTGGTCCTCGAGGACGCAGTCGATCGAGAGGTCCACGCGCGGGACGGCGGCAAAGGCGCGGGCAAGTGCAAGCCGGCTTCCCCACGTCAAGGGCAACGGAACGGCCATCCCTGAACCTCCTTCCGCGTGCGCCAAGAGACAGCCCGCGGGCGGGCTCGATGGTCCCGTCCGCGGGCCGTGGCTTCCAGGGTCTCTAGGAGGAGCTAGGACGCCTTCGCCCCGGGTTCGTGCGATGGGAGCTTGACGGGCAGGATGCTGGCCATGTCGCCGATGACGTTGATCAGGTCGGACCCCGTTGGGATGACGATCTTCGTGTTGTCCTTGAGAGACTTCTCCAAGGCCTCGAGCTTCCGCAGGAGCTGCGCGTTTCCGACGAAGTACTCCTCCGCGGCCTCGTTCACGAGCTTGATCGCCTGGGCCTCGCCCTCGGCCTCGAGGATCCTCGCCTGCTTGATCCCCTCGGCCCTCTTGATCTCCGCCCGCTTCTCCCCGTCGGCCTGGCGCTCGACGGCAGTCGCGAAGTCCAGGGCGGCGATCTTCTCGTTCTCCGCCTTGACGACCTTGTTCATCGTCTCCTGGACGTCCTTGGGCGGGTCGATCTCCTTCAGTTCGGTGCGGACGATCTCCATCCCCCAGTTGCTCGTCTCCTTGCTTAGGGTGGCCAGGAGCTCGTCGTTGATCCGGTTCCGCTCGCTGTTGGCCGACTTCAGGGTCAGCGTCCCGATGATGTTGCGCAGCGTCGTGCGAGCGAGGTTCACGATCTGGATCTGGTAGTTGTTGACGTTGTACTGAGAGCTCTTGACGCTCTCCTCGTCGTCCTTGACCTTGAAGTAGACCTGGGCGTCGACCCGCGCGTTCAGGTTGTCGTTGGTGATGATCTCCTGAGGCTGGGCGTCGACCATCTGCTCGGTGACGTTGACCTGGATCATGTGGTCGACGAACGGGATGATCCAGTTGAAGCCACGTTTCGCGAACCGCCGGTACTTGCCGAGCCGCTCGACAAGGGCCCGGTGAGTGGGGCGGACGACGCGTATGCCCATGAGGAAAATGAGCACGACGACCGCAATCGCAATGCCAATCCAACCCGACATGCGCTCCTCCTTCTCTTTCGGGGTTTCGAGAGGCGGCACCTCGAGGCCGCGACGGCCGGCGCCCACCCCCACCTCCCCACAGAATCCCTGAGCAAAGATCGTACCGGGGACTCCCCCGGTCGTCCATGGACGTCCTCTGGCCCCGACATCGGTCAGGGCAGCTCACGAGCCCCTCAGCTAGGGCGGCTGGGCTCACCAGGCCTTCGAGGGGGAGCCTCTCCCAGACGCTTCCCCAAGTCAAAGGCTTCGCCGAGCTTCTCGGGGAAGCGGGAGATCGGAAGGTCGTCGTGGGTCGCCTCATCCATCGTCCGGCAGGTGAGGACGTGCACCTCGCCGCCGAAGAAAGGGAAGACGCGATGGAAGAAGGCGACCGTCGACTCGACGTGGTGCCGATAGGTCGCGATCAGCACGAACCGCTTGCCGCGAAGGGACTTCGGATGAGCGATGGCCTCCATTCGGTCGACCACGGCCTTGAGCTGGGCCGTCATGTAGCCCCAGTACATGGGTGTGGAGAAGACGACGACATCCGCGTCGACGAAGGCCTCGTAGATCGCGTCCATGTCGTCCCGGATCGCGCAGCGGTAGTCGGGGGGGCGGCTGCATGCCTCACACCCTTGGCACGGACGGATGCGGAGCTCATTTGCGTAGAACTCCGTGACGTCGCGGTGGCCGGCCGCCCGGAACCCCTCAAGGAAGCGGGCGACCAGCGTGTCCGAGTTCATGCCCTTGCGTGGGCTTCCGTGGATCGCGATCGCCTTCATGGACGCTCCCTTTCCTTTGACGGGACGGCCTCGCGGGGCTCCGGTGCCTTTGCGCGAGCCCTACAGCGCGTCCTCCGGGAGGCGAATGGCGAACCGGCAGTGCGAGTCGCCCTTGAGCACCGACTCCAAGACGTCGGCCCGCAGGGGCTGCCCGAAGATCACCTCCCACGGCTTCTTGTGGAAGGCGGCGCTGCAGTTGCAGAAGACGGCCGGAACCCGGCCATTGCCTTGGAGGAAGGACTCCCGCACCCACGGGCAGTGGCAGTAGTAGTACGCCTTCATTCTCGGGTCGGTCTCGACGAGATACTCTCGGGTCATGTACGGGATCTTCGACTCGTAGATGACGTTCCCGACGCGGACGCCCTGCTGCACCTCAGGATGGGTCCGCACGTACTCGATCACGTCGTCGGTGATCATCTGCGCGAAGAACGGGCGCCCCTCGCGCTTGAGGCGCTCGAACAAGCTCAGGGTGTCGCGACGCTTCCTCGCAAGGTAGGCGTCGATCCCGCCGGCCTGCTCGTACTTCTTCTTCTCCTCGAGGTATCCCTCGTCCGGGAGGGTGCGCAGGCCCGTTCCCAAGAGCTGGCGCGCGCACTCGGTGCCGGCCTTGTCCTCCAGCCGCTGGATGAGGGTCTCCATCATCCGCGGCCGCTCCGTCGTCGGCGTCCCGAGCGGCGGGAGGGAGACGCCGCGGAAGATCTCGTCGCGGACCTCGGCGCCGAACTCCTTCCCGAGCTTCGCGTAGAGGTTCTCAAGCACCTCCGCGCCGTCGACGAGTTCGAGCCCCGCGACGTACACGGGGTAGTTCTTCCCGAACCAGGCGTAGCGGACAAGGGTTACGAGGTTCTCTTCGCTGTTTTCCTTGTGCTCCATGAGACGCCCGATGAAGGCGCTCAGGTCCTCTGGCCGGGCCGTCTGGACCGCGCCCGGGCGGCCCGGCTCGCGGAGGAAGGCCTCGAAGCGATCCGCGAGGGCCAGGGCTTGCTCGATCGACTCCTTGGGGATCGACCGGTCGTGAAGGTACTGGCGGAACCCTTCTCTGTTCATGCTTTCCTCCTTGCGTCGGAAGTCGCCGCCGAGTCCTTGCCTTGGGCATCCATCCGTTCGACGGCGCAGGCCGATCATAGCGCCGGCCTCCTCGACCTGCGTGGTCCATGCGGGCTGCCCAGAGCCGATCCATCTGCCGCAGGGCCGCTGAGACCCCGCGCGTGGACCGGCGATGAGGGTCGGAAGCAGGCGCGACCTGCATCTTTCTCGCTCTCCCCGGGACGGACGTCCGTGAGGTCGTCGCTCGTCGCGCACTGGGGTTGGCCGCTTTGGATCTGACTTCGCGCGCTTGGCCGGCACCACGACGGGTTGGGACTGCGCGGAGTCGAGGACTCCCAGGGGCCGTCCGACCATCCAATGGCTGGCTCGGGCCGCTAGAGGTCGTTCCTGATCTCCCTTCCCCGTCGTTCGGTATTGACGTCCTATCCCGGGCTCTCAGCGGGGAACCCCAGGTTGCCAACCAGGACGCGCTCGTCCCTGCCTGGGCGCCTCCTCCGGTCGCGAGGTGGCCTTGACAACCGGCCACGGGGGCTCTAGACTCCTGCGCTGACTGTCCCGACTATTCTGAAACTGCTGATCCATGAGGAGGAGGAGATGACGAGGAGAAGAGGGCAGGAGGTAGGTACCCCAGCCTCGTGTCCGGCGTGCTGTTGCCGGCTCGTGGCCGTGGTCAGCGTCGATGCTCGCGGGCAGATGGTCCTGCCGAAGGCATTGCGCGACGCGGCGGGCATCGCGCCAGGCGCCAAGCTGGCGGTCACTGCATGGGAGAAGGACGGAAGCGTGGCCTGCGTGACCCTGTCCAGGGCCGACGACCTCGCTTTGAAGATCGAGGAACTGCTGAGCCCGGTGCTTGCAGGCTCTCTTCAAAGCGACGGCGCAAGGAGAGCCGAGAGGGCCGGCGCGGAGGTGACGCGTGACCACTGAGGACGTGCGAAGCGCGGTGCGGCGCGTCTATGGTCGCATCGCACGGGACAACCGTTCCTGTTGTGCCCCTGAATCGTGCTCTGGGACTGCGTCCGGGATGGACCGTCTTGGTTACTCGGAGAAGGAGCTCGCTTCCATCCCCAACGGGGCGAACCTGGGCCTCGGTTGCGGCAACCCGACCGCTCTGGCGTCGATCCGCGAGGGTGACGTCGTCCTGGACCTGGGGGCCGGAGCCGGAATCGACTGCTTCCTGGCCGCGGAGAAGGTTGGCGCCAGCGGGCGGGTCATCGGGGTCGACATGACTCCCGAGATGATCGACCAAGCGCGGAAGACCGCACGGGAATGCGGGTACGACCACGTGGAGTTCCGCCTCGGGGAGATCGAGCACCTGCCCGTGGCGGACGCGTCGGTCGATTGGGTGATCTCCAATTGCGTCGTCAACCTCTCTCCCGACAAGGCGCAGGTCTTCCGGGAGGCGTACCGCTCCCTTCGGCCGGGAGGGGGGCTGCTGGTATCCGACATCGTCCTGGTGGCGGACCTGCCCGAAGGGATCCGGAGGGACCCGGAAGCGGTTGCCGGCTGCATTGCCGGGGCGATGCCCAGGGAGGACTACCTGAAGGCGATCGAGGCCGCGGGCTTCGGAGAGGTGGAGGTGCTCGGCGAAAGTCCCGTGGGGACGGCGCGAAGGGAGAGCGCGGGCCGCGGACAGTTGGGAGGTTCCCGATGTGCGTGCGCCCCGAAGGCAGGGGAGAGGCGCGACGAGGCTCCCGCGCCAGAGGCCTGGGCCGAGGCGGGGGTCTTTGCCACGAGTGTGCAGATCCTTGCCCGGAAGGGGCACCGAGGTGGAGCGAGACCGTAGTCTGGTCACGGCCGCTGCGTCCGCCCAAAGGGCCGGCGGCGTCTCTCTTGCAGTCCATGGTTCGATGCCCCGGCGCGGCCGGCAGCCTGGCCGGGTGGATCAGTCCCGCCGGCGGGGTTTGGGCCTTCCCCGCTGCCCACGATGGCCGCAGACTGGACCCGGACGACTTCGGTCTCGCTGGGGGTGGGCGGATGGTTCGCCTCAAGGAGCCTTCGGAGGATCAGTTCCGGATCTGGCTCTCCTTCTCAACACGAGCCCAGGCAGCGGAGCGCGCGCGCCAGTGGGGAACGACCGTGCAGGACGAGCTCGAGGACCTGGAGACGGTGATCCCGCGCCTTCTCCCGGAGGGTGCCCACACGCAAGGGCATCTGTTTCGAGTCATCCTCGACGACCAAGACCAGGAGGTCGGTTTCGTCTGGGCGGGGCCGCTCCCGGGACTGAGGCAGGAAAAGCGCTTCCTGTTCGACGCCTTCGTCGTCCCCTCGTGCCGAGGACGAGGCGTCGGGCGGGCCGCTCTCGAGCAGGCGCTCGAGGAGCTGAGGGCCGCCGGCGTCCGTGAGGTCACGCTCGAGGTGGCAGGGGACAACGCCCCTGCGAGGGCCTTGGGCAGGATCTTGGGATACGAGGAACTCGACAAGGCGTCCGGCACGAGGAGCGTGCTCTTGAGGGAGACCTTCTAGGACCCTCTCCGTGGGTCGGCCGTGCGCTCTCTGAGGACGTGGCGGGAAGACCTCCAGAGCGGCGGACAGTCGCCCTGTTGACCGGGAGTTGACCCCCGGGCGATCGACTTCGCGATCGGGGCCGGCCTACCCTGTGGCGTACGAAAGGAGGTCGCATGAGTCGCGCCTGGAGATCCGTCGTCCTGTCTCTTCTCGCCCTTCTTGCTCTCGGATGGGGGTGGGGAACCCTCTACGGAGGAGGGGCACCCGCGAGCCCGCCGAACAGCGTCATCCTCATCTCCTGGGACGGGGTCCAGCGGGAGCACCTCCTCGATCTCTTGGGTCGAGGGAACCTACTCCATCTCTCCGACCTGATCGTGGACGGAGCCTTCGTCTCCTTGAGAATCACCGACCACGCGACCGACACCAAGGCGGGTCATGCCGAGATGCTGACCGGCTTGGGACCGGAGGTCACCGGCGTCTACTCGAACGTCCGCTTCCGCGCCATCCCGGAAGGGGTCACGCTCTTCGAGCGGCTCAAGGCGGCGTTCGGGGAAGAGGGGATCGCCACAGCGGCGGTCACCGGGAAGTACAAGAACCTCTCCGAGATCCTTACTAACGCCAAGGAGGCCATCGACAAGGGCTCGATCCAACAGGCCGAGGCCGATGAGGTCGGCGCCCTGGCGCTCCAGGTCCTGGACGCCTATCAGGACCGCCCTTTCTTCACGTTCTTCCACTTCAGCGATCCCGACCACGCGGGTCACGCGCACGGGGAGAACTCGGCCGAGTACGAGCAAGCCATCGAGGCCTGCGACCGGTGGCTGGGGGAGATCCTCGCGAGGCTCAGGGCCCTTGGAATCGACGATCGGACCCTTGTCTACGTCAACACGGACCACGGATTCGATGAGGGCTCCCGACGCCACTCCGACGCACCCGAGGTCTGGCTGGCGTCGAACGACGCCCTCCTGGCGGAGTCGGAGGCCGAGGGAGACCAGAAGGACGTCGCGGCGACGGTCCTCGCCCGGTTCGGGATCGACGGAGCGTCTGTTGAGCCGCCCCTCCCGGGGAGGTCGCTTGTCAAGACGGTGACGACGCTCCCGACCGTCGAGCGAGACCTCGTCTACGCCACCGTCGACGGGGTCGACCTCGAGCTCGACCTCTTCCGTCCGGAGTCGGCCGGCCCACACCCCGCGATTGTCTTCGTCCATGGAGGAGGGTGGCAGGCCGGGGACAAGGCAAACTGGGCCGAGGAGGCGCAGGATTTCGCAGAGAAGGGATATGTCGCGATCTCGGTCAACTACCGCCTCGCCCCGGAACACCCCTTCCCCGCCGCGGTCGAGGACACCAAGGCCGCGGTCCGGTGGCTGCGCGCGCACGCCACAGAGCTGGACGTGGACCCCTCTCGAATCGGAGCCATGGGAGGGTCGGCCGGGGGGCACCTGGTCGCGATGCTGGGCGTCACCGACGGCTCGGAGGGCCTCGAGGGCGAAAGCGGCGACCTCTCGCTCTCCAGTCGCGTCCAGGCCGTCGTCGACTACTACGGCCCGACGGATCTCTCGCAGGCCGCCAGTCTTCGCGACCCAGCGATCGTCGCGTTCATCGGCGGGACGTGCGCCGAGAAGCCGAACCTCTGCCAGCAGGCCTCTCCGGTCACCTACGTGAGCCCGGACGATCCCCCGTTCCTGATCATCCACGGGACGCGAGACCCTAGGGTTCCGTTCCAGCAGTCCGTGATCCTGCGCGACGCGCTGCGGGATGCGGGAGTCGAGGTCGAGTTCCTCGCGCTTCAGGGAGCCGGACACGGCTGGGCGACGGGCTCACTGCATGACCAACGGTACTACGCGCAGGCCCTGTCCGCGGCGCTCGCCTTCTTCGACCGTCATCTGAAGGAAGAGGTCGCTGCGCTGGAGCCGACGCTGTCCGCAAGCACCGCGAACGACTAGTCCCCATCGAGCAGGCCGCGTTCGTCATCGGTTCCCCCTTCCCTTCGGTACCCCAACTTAGGAGGAACCGATCCCCCCTTCAGTAACACGTTCAGTGAGGCAATTCGGGGAGTTGCCTTTGTTAGGGCAGAGGAGTAGTATGGGTGCGCTAGCAGCCCGTTGATCTACGCCACTTCGCCGGCGTTGGCGAAGTGGCGTAGATCAACGGGCTGCTAAGGAGCTGATGATACTCGTGGTCTTCAGAAGGGCGGCGTCGCCCGCCCAGCGAGCGACCAACAGAGGAGCCGCGCGTCGTGGCCTTCCATGTCAGCGCCTGATCGAAGCCAGCCTTGATCCCCTTGTGGCGATGGGTCGCGACGGCGAGGCCGCTGATGCGAACAAGCCCGCCGGGCAGGTAGCCGGCGCTTCCCAAAGACATCTGGTTGTCGGCGACTTCGCCGAATGCTCCCCAGACCCCGGCAAGGCACGAGATGTACGTAGACACGCGCTCTTGCTGGCCTTCGTCGAGAACTGCACGCTCGCCAGGTGTCGGGCCGGACCACGGACGTGCTCTACGGCGCCTGGTTCTACAGGGACGAAGCGGATGTACCACACAGGGTCTTCCGCCGCCGCTCACGGTATCACCAAGTCAAGGCGGGCCAGTACGGCGGCGCCCTATGAGTCGTATCCGGGCCCGCGAGGTTGTTCGGCGGCCGAGATAGACCCCGGGAGAGACCGATGACGTACGTCGTGGCGCTCTCACTTGTCCTCCAGCTCATGGCGGCAGCGCTGGCGATGCGGCTCGCTCGCCGGACCGAGAGGCGGGTGGCCTGGACCCTGATCACCGCGGCCCTGGTTCTGATGGTCTTCCGACGTGCACTTCCGCTCTACCGCGTTCTTGCTGGCGACCCGTCCGTGGCATTGGATCCCTATCAGGAGTCAATCGGGCTTGCGCTGTCGTTCTTCATGGTCGTGGGCATTGCAACGATCGCTCCGCTCTTTACTGCGGTCAGGCGGGCGGAGGGGGCGTTCAGGGAGAGCGAGGAACGGTTCCGCTTGCTCTCCGAGGCGGCGTTTGAGGCCATCGCCCTCCACGAGAAGGGTGTGATTCTCGACGGGAATGGCGCATTCGCGAGGATGTTCGGCTACGACCTTGCCGAGTTGATCGGGAAGAATGTCCTGGACCTGGCGGCGCCGCAATCGCGCGAGCTCGTCCTGAAGCATGTTCGGTCCGGCCGCGAGGCGCCGTACGAGGCAGAGGGTCTGAGGAAAGACGGAAGTACCTTCTGGGCGGAGCTGTCCGGCACGTCCGTCCCGTACCACGGGAAGATGGTTCGGGTAACGACGTTACGCGACATCACCGAACGCAAGAAGGCGGAAGATGCGCGCGCGCTGAACTCCCAACGCGTGCAAGCGCTGCTACAGCTGAACCAAATGGCGGCGGCGACGCTGCAGGAGATCACCGACTTCGCCCTGGAGGAAGCGGTACGGCTGACCCAAAGCAAGATCGGGTATCTGGCGTTCCTCAACGAGGATGAGAGCGTCCTCACCATGCACTCGTGGTCGAAGTCCGCGATGGCGGAGTGCGCTGTGGCCGAGAAGCCGATCGTGTATCCCGTCCTGTCCACCGGCCTCTGGGGTGAGGCCGTCCGGCAGCGCCGGCCCGTCGTCACCAACGACTATGCCGCCGCCGACCCGCGGAAGAAGGGCTACCCACAGGGCCACGTGGCCCTGACGCGCCACATGAACGCCCCCGTGTTCGACGGCTCCCGAATCGTCATTGTCGCGGGAGTGGGCAACAAGACCGAGGAGTACGACCAGGGCGACATTCAGCAGCTCACCTTGCTGATGGCAGGCATGTGGCGGCTCATCGAGCGCAAGCGTGCGGACGAGGCGCTGCGCGAAAACGAGCTGAAATACCGCGCCCTGTTCGAGACCGCGGAGGGGGCCGTTCTGCTGTTTACCGACGGTCGTTGGGTTGACTGCAACGCAGGCGCGCCGAGCATATTCGGCTGCACTCGGGAGCAGATCATTGGCGCACATCCGAGCAGGTTTTCGCCTCCAATGCAGCCCGATGGCCGGTCTTCAGAAGAAGAGGCTATCAAGAAGATTAATCTTGCCTTCACGACAGGCCCGCAGTTTTTCGAATGGGAACATTGCCGGGCGGATGGAACACCATTTTCCGCAGAGGTCAGCCTGAATCGGCTGGATTTGGGAGGCAAGCCGCATATGCAGGCTATCGTGCGCGACATCACCGAGCGCAAGCAGGCCGAGGAGAAGATCCGCAGCATCAACGTGGAGTTGGAGGTGCGCGTCTCGGAACGCACTGCCGAGCTGGAGTCCACCAACCGGCAGTTGAGCGCGGAGAACGCCGCCCGCCAGCACGCAGAACAGGCACTGCTTGCGCGAAACGAAGATCTCAAAGGCTTCGCCTACACGGTGTCGCACGACCTAAAAGCGCCGTTGCGTGGCATTTCAGGTTACTCCGCCGAGCTCGACCGCAAGCACCGGGCCGGACTGGATGAGCGCGCCCAGTTCTGCATCGCGCAGATTCTCACCGCCACGCGTAACCTCGACCGCTTGATCGAAGACTTGCTGCACTACTCGCGCCTGGATGCCGAGACGCCGTCGCTCACGCGCGTGAATCTGCTCAGTTTGGTCGAAGCCATTCTGCAGGACCACAGCCTGATGATCGCCGAACAGCGAGCTGAGGTGGCGGTGGACGTCCCTCCGATCACGCTCGAGACCTGGGAGCGCGGGTTGGTGCAAGTGCTGACCAACCTGATTGACAACGCCCTCAAGTACAGCCGCAAGGCACTGCCTCCGCGCCTGACCATCGCCGCTGAGGAGTTGCCCGGCACGTGCCGCCTGACCGTGGCTGACAACGGCATCGGCTTTGACATGAAGTATCACGATCGGATCTTCGGCCTGTTCAACCGGCTCGTGCGCGCGGACGAATTCGAAGGCACCGGCGCCGGCCTCGCCATCGTCAAGAAGCTGACGGAGAAGCTTGGCGGCACAATCCACGCCGAGTCCGCGCTGGGTCAGGGCGCAACCTTCTTCGTCGAACTGCCGAACGACCCCACAAGGAGGACCGTGCCATGACCTCGATCCCCGTCTTCAAGCAACTCATTCCCCTGCGCCCCCTCTTGGTCGTCGAGGACAACGACATGGACCTCGATTTCTGCCTACAGGCGTTCGCCGAGCACTCCATCGCCAACCCTGTTCTGATCTGTCGTGATGGCGAGGAGGCTCTGCGGTTCATCGACGCCCACCCGACACCCGACGACCCGCAGGTGCCGCTGCTCGTCCTGCTCGACCTGCGCCTGCCGAAGGTGGATGGGATCGATGTCCTGCGCTACGCCCGGCAGCATCCGGTGTGGAAGCAGGTTCCGTTCATCGTGGTCACCACCTCGCGCGAGAACTCCGACATCACTCGCGCCTACGAGATCGGGGTCAATTCCTACATCGTCAAGCCGGTGGACTTCACTTCATTCGCCGAAGTGATCAAGAATATCAAAGTCTTCTGGATTCTGACGAACGAGCCGCCGTTTCCGGAACCCGCTCGGAGACAGCCATGACTCCAGCCATTCGACTCCTCTACGTCGAGGACAATCCCCAGGACGCGGACCTGACGCGAGCCCTCTTCGCCAGCCACGCGCCCGAGTTTGAAATCGAGATCGTGGGCACGGGGCGCGAGTGCCTGGAGCGGCTGCGCGAAACCAGGTTCGACCTGCTTCTGCTCGACCATCACCTGCCCGACATGGACGGGCTGGATGTGATAAAGGGGTTGTCGGACGCCGACTCGCAGGTGCCGGTGGTGTTGGTGACGGGCGTAGGGGATGAGGAATTGGTGGTCAAGGCGCTGCGGCTAGGTGCGGCCAACTACGTGCCCAAACGCGGCGGCTATCTAGAGACTCTGCCGAACGTGCTGCGCGGCGAGGTCGAGCAGCATCGCCAGAGCAGAAGCCAGAGGATGCCCGTCGCCGCCTCACGCCAGCGGATACTCTACGTGGAGCATCTGCCCATGGACATCGAGCTAACCCTGCGGCACCTCGCCGAAGCCGCGCCGCACTTCGCGGTGGACGTCGTCAGAACCTGCGCCGAAGCACTGGCGAGGCTTGAGCAACCGCGCGCGTATGATCTGGCACTGGTCGACCTGCGGATGCCCGACTCGAGCGGACTAGACTTCGTGCGCGAGGCGAAGTACCGCCGCCTGCCGTTGCCGCCGTTCATCATGATCTCAGGCCAGGGCGACGAAGGTGCCGCCATCGCCGCCTTGAAGCTGGGGGCAGGAGACTACATCGTCAAACGCAACGGCTATCTCAACCAATTGCCCCACGCCATCGGGCAGGCCATCGCTCACAATCGTCTCGACCGGATCAACACGGAGCTACGCGTCGAGCTGGGCGAGCGCAAGCGGGTGGCGCATCAGCTCAACGAGCGGGTGAAAGAGCTGCGGGCGTTCCACAGACTGGCCGAGATCACTGGGAGGGATGGCACCACTCTCGGCGAAGTCTGTGAGGAACTCACGAACATCCTGCCGGAGAGCTGGCAATTCCCAGAGATCACTTGCGCCAGGATACGGGTCGGGGACAGTGAGTTCCGCACCGGGAACTTCGCGGATTCACCCTGGGAACAGTCCGCGCCAGTCAGGGTTGCCGGGGTCGCGGTCGGAAGCATCGATGTCGGTTACCTCGACGAGAGACCCGAAGAAGACGAGGGCCCATTCCTGAAGGAAGAGAGACAGCTCATAGATGGCCTCGCTGAGCGGCTGGGACGAGTCGTCGAGCGCAAGCGGGCAGACGAGATCCTGAGAGTGAAGGACTGGGTCATCGAATCAGCCATCAATGCCATAGCCATTTCTGACCTGGCGGGGAGCCTTTCGTATGTGAATCCTGCGTTTGTCAGACAGTGGGGATATGGGTCCCCGGCAGAGATCCTGGGGAGATCGGTTGTGGAGTTTTGGCAGATGGGCGACAAGGCGGAGGAGGTTGCTGAGGCGGTGCGCGCTAAGGGAAGCTGGAGTGGGGACCTGGTTGCCCAGCGAAAGGATGGCGTGCACTTCGATGTCCACGTTGCGTCAAACCTGGTACTTGACGCTGCTGGCCAGCCTATCTCTATGCAGGCATCGTTTGAGGACATCACCACGCGCAAACGGGCGGATGAGGCGCTGCGCGAATTGGGAGAGAGGTATAGAGGTCTGATAGATAACGTCCCAGAGATCATCTTCATCATCGACCTGCAAGGCAAGCTCACGTTTGTAAGCCGACAGGCAAAGGAACTGCTTGGCTATGAGAGCGCGGAAGCGATCAACATGAGCGTCCTCGCTTTTATCCCAGAGGAAGAGCATCAAAAGGTTCTGGAAAGCATACAGCGGGGTATGGCGGGGGAGAAGCTCGAGTCTTTGCAGGTGACAATGATAAAGAAATCGGGAGAAAGGTTGCTGTTCGAGTGCTCCTTTACACGGGTCTATCAAGCTGGGAGAGTGATTGGTGCCCAGGGCACGGCGGTCGACATCACCGAGCGTAAGCGGGCGGAGGACGCACTGCGGGATTCCGAAGTAAGATACCGCACGCTCTTTGAACACAGCGCCGATGGCATCCTGATTGCCGATCTTGAAACGAAGGCTTTCAAGTACGCGAACCCGGCTGTCTGTCGCATGCTCGGATATACCGCCGAGGAAATGCGAACGATCGGCGTAGCGGACATTCACCCGAAAGATGCCTTGCCGCACGTCGTGACCGAGTTCGAGGCCCAGACACGGGGAGAGAAAGCGCTTGCCACGGATCTTCCCTGCCTCAGGAAGGACGGGACCATTCTCTACGCAGACGTCAACGCAACCACGGCTGCCATTGACGGCAGGCCGTGTCTGGTTGGCTTCTTCCGCGACACTACCGTTCGCAAGCGGACGCAGGAGGCACTGATCCGCAGCCTCGAAGCTACGCTCAGCGCCCTCAGCCACGCCGCGGAGATGCGCGACCCGTACACGGCCGGGCACCAACGGCGGGTGACCGAACTCGCCATCGCCCTTGCCCGCAAGCTTGGGTTCCCGGACGACGAATCCGACACACTGCGCATCGCGGGTCTGCTCCACGACATTGGGAAGCTCGGCGTCCCAGCGGAGATCCTGTCGAAGCCTAGCGTCCTCAGCCCGATCGAGTTTGAGCTGATCCGCACGCACCCCCAGGCGGCGTACGAGATCCTTGCAGACGCTGCCTTTCCCGACTTGGTGGCCGAGATCGTCCTCCAGCACCATGAGCGACTCGACGGAAGCGGTTACCCGCGAAGGATCTCCGGAGACGACATCCTTCTCGAGGCGAGGATCCTTGGCGTGGCAGACGTCGTCGAGGCCATGGCCTCGCACCGTCCGTATCGCCCGGCTTTGGGCATAGAGGCTGCGCTCGTGGAGATTCGGGCCGGACGCGGGACGCGCTACGACCAGCGGGTTGCCGACGCCTGCGCCGCGCTGTTCGAGTCGGGCGAGTTCTCGTTCTCGCCGACATCCGGAAGCTCCCAATCCTAGCACTCAACCCGTGGCGCTGGCGGCGGGCCGCTGCGCCTATCCTGCCGCGGACCACGCCGCCCAGCGCTCAAGGAGGAAAAGCACGAGCGCGGACCAGGCGCCCGTCTGCTACTTCAGCTTCGCCCGTCCCCAGGCCGCGCCCGGGAGCCTCTCTTCCGCCGAAGAGGCCACTCTCTTCTGGATGGCCGGTCGGGGGCGGCGGTCGGCTTGTGGCGTCGCGTCCGACGAAGTGAGGGCCGCCCGCACCGCGCGGCCGAGGCGTTCGACGCCGGTTCGGATCTCCGCCTCGCCGACAGCGGCAAAGTTCAGCCGAAGGGCGCGGTTCCCTCCCTTCCCGTCCGGATAGAAGGCAGACCCCGGAGCGAACGAGACGCCCTCCTCGCGAGCTTCGTCGAGGAGAGCCCTTGCCGTCAGTCCGCGCTGGAGTTCTCCCCACAGGAAGAACCCCCCCTCGGGACGACTGAAGCGGATGAGGCCGTGACAGTGCCTCTCCAAACCACCGCACGCTGCGTCGCGCCGACCCTGGAAGGCTTGGAGGATCTTGTCCAAGTGCCCGTCGAGCCAGGGAAGGAAGGCGGCCGCCATGACCTGAGTGAGACCCGACGTGTCCAGGCCACAGGAGCTCTTCACCAGGGCGAGATGCCGCGCGACGCGCTGAGGCGCGACGAGCCAAGCGATGCGCAAGCTCGGAAGGACCTGGCATGTCGCGAGATGGAGGACGTGCCCCTGCGTGTCCAGGGTCGCGAGGGGAGGCACCGCCCTTCCGCTGTATCGGATCTCCGAGCACGTGTCGTGTTCGAGAAGGGGAACGCGGAACCGGTAGGAAAGCTCGAGCAGGGCGCGACGTCTCTCGATGGACAGGGTCGCCCCGGTAGGGTTGTGGAAGGTGGTCTCGACGACGAGGAGCTTCGGTCGGAGGTGGGTGAGGATCCCCTCGGCCACGTCCAGACGGATCCCCTCGGAGTCCATGGGCGCAAGGTGGAGCCTGGCGCCGGCCGAAGCCAGGGCGCGGAGGGTTGCGGGGCAGGTCGGGGAGGCGATGGCTACGCCGTCGCCTCGGTTGAGGAGCGCGCGGGCGACCACGTGGAGCCCCTGTTCCGGACTGGAGAGGACGAGTACCTGAGAGGGAGTGGCACGGATCCCTGTGAGTCCCATCCGCTCGGAGAGGAGCTTCCGCAACGCGAGGTCGCCCTGGGCGTGCGGAGCCCCGACGAGTCCGCTCGAACCGAGCAGGGGACGAGCGAGGACCTCTTGGACACCTAGCTCGGCGCACACGTCCTCCCCGGCACAGCTTGCAGCAAAGGAGACGGCGTCAGCCCTCGACGCTGCTGCGCCGGAGAGGAGTCGATCGGCGGCCGGGGCGGCTCGCTCCGCGAGGAGCGTGTCCCAGGATAAGAGCGGCCGCTCCTCCTCCGCGGCGTGCGTCCCCAGCGGCACCTGGGGAAGAACGACGGTCCCGGCTCCGGACCGGCCCTCGACGAGGCCTTCGCCCCACAGCCTGAGGTAGGCGTTCCGGACGGTCGCCCGGTTCACGTCCAGTGCCTTGGCGAGCTTCCGCGTCGGCGGCAGCCGGGTCTCTTCGAAGAAGGTTCCCGAGAGGATCAGCTCTCGCAGCTGGTGGTGAATCTGTACGTAGACGGGCACCCCAGCGTGTCGGTCGATCTCGATCAGCATCGCCTCTGTCCTCCTTGATCGGCGCAGGCGCGATCGTGGGGAGCTCCTGTGCCCCACGATCCCATCGCGCCGCTTCGATCGTGCGCCTGGTGCGTCTGCGTCCCGTCTCCGCTCCGTCTCGTCGGACCGGGAAGCACGTCGGGGTGGGAGCCCTGGTCGTCTCTCGCTGCGCCGTGGGGTCGCCCATCCGAGGCCCGTCCTGGCCAGGCCATGTGATTCGGGCGGGTTCGACCGAAGTGAGAACGGCGTTCCAGATGCGCCTATCCGCTCTGGCGACTTGGGCCGGTCGCCGCACGCGCGGGTCAGGTCTGAAGCCGGAGGGGGCGGCAGACGGCCCGTCTCGCGGACACACCCTGCTCGATGCTGCGTCCCCGGAGGGGTGCCTCGGTCCGCGGGGTCAGGCAGCAGAGCGACGGATCCCTCCCGCGCTCGCCTCGAGGCACGGGCTGGGCAAGCTCGGGCGAAGGAACCCGCGCGCGACTTGGGCGATCCGCTCGCGGGCTCCCAGCCCTAGATTGAGTGACGTCGCCGCGCGAGCGCAAAGAGGACGGTGCTCCGGCGGCGGGATCCCTCCACTAGATCTGGATCGTCGGCTCGACCAAGGGGTCGCGCTGTGGCAAGCAGGCGGGCGCCGTTCACGTCAGGGAGAAGGAGAAGCCCTGGCGGGCGAGAGACGCCCTAAGGAGGTCAGGCGTTGAAGAGGAGTTGTCTTGTTGCCCTTGCGCTGCTCCTCGCTTTCTGCGGGGTGGCAGCCGTCGGGGCGGTTCCAAACCCGGATACGTTCATCTGGGCGACCTTCGCCGGCTGGGACTCGTTCGACCCAGCCTGGTGCTATGACACCTCGAGCGGGGAGGCTATCTACCACATCTACGACAGCCTCGTGGGCTACATCGACACGTCTCTCGCCGAGCTTAGGCCGATCCTGGCGACGGCGGTCCCCTCCGTCGAGAACGGACTCATCAAGGTGGCGGCCGACGGTTCGACCACGGTTCGCTTCCCGATCCGGCAGGGCGTGAAGTTCCACAATGGGGACACCCTGACCGCGCAGGACGTGGCCTACTGCTTCCAGCGGCTCGTCCTATGCGACGTCACGGCCGGCCCGGCGTGGATCATCACCCACCAGATCCTGGGGAAGGACACGCTGGTTGAGGTGATCGGGGAGGTCGGGGCGGACGCGGCGTACGACCGGGTCATGGCCGCGATCTACGTCCCTGCGGACGATCCCAACGCGGTCGAGTTCAAGATGCCGCGGCTGTCGCCGTACTTCCTGAAGACGGTCGCCGACTCCGCGTCGTGGGGCTACGTCTACAGCAAGCGGTTCGCGATCGAGAACGGCGCGTGGGATGGGAAGAAGGCGAACTGGCAGAACTGGTTCGACCAGCCGAAGGAGGAGCTCGCGCTCTACGACAAGGCGTGCGGGACCGGCCCGTTCCTGCTCGATGGGACGCCCGACCCGGTGGCGGGATACACCCTAACGCGCTTCGACGGGTACTGGGACCAAGCGAACCTGCCGAAGCTCAAGCGGGTGGAGGCCGTGTACGTTGAGGAATGGACGACGCGCAAGTTGATGCTCGTCAACGGCACGGCCGACGCCGTGGACATCCCACGGCAGTTCAAGGCACAGGTCGAGGGGACGCCCGGCGTTCGCACGGTGTTCGGTCTTCCGAGCGCGCGCAACGACGCGCTGCTGCTCAACCTCAACGTTGTCACCGAGGGGAACGAGCGTCTGGGGAGCGGGAAGCTCGACGGCGCAGGGATCACGCCGGACTTCTTTACGGATCTCCACGTTCGGCGCGCCTTTGCCTACCTCTTCCCCTACCAGCGCTACATCGACCAGGTGATGATGGGCGAGGCCACGAAGACGACAAGCGTCATCCCGACGTTCATGCCCTTCTACAACCCGGATCAGGAGCAGTTTGAATACGACCCGGAGAGGGCCTTTGAGGAACTGAAGCTGGCCTGGAACGGGGAAGTCTTCGAACACGGCTTCTGGATGCGGCTCGACTACAACGCAGGGAACGTCGCACGACAGACCGCGTGCGAGATGCTCCGCGACGAGCTGCGGAAGCTCGACATCCGATTCAACGTCGAGGTCCGCGGGCTTCCGTGGGCTAACTACCTCGACGACAACCGGGCTCGCCGAATGACCATGTTCTTCATCGGCTGGCAGTGGGACTACCCCGACGAGGACAACTACGTGACCCCGTACTACTCCAGCAACGGGACGTACGGTGGCCGCGCCAGCTTCTCCGTCCTGGGGGACGTCGCGACGCGGCTCGACGGACTGATCGCGGCCGAGCGGGCGGAAGCGAATCCTGACCAGCGGCGCGAGATCTTCTACGAGATCCAGAAGGTCGGCCACGAGAACGCGCTCGTCACCATGTACTCGCAGCAGATGGTGCGACGTTGGATGCGAACATGGGTGGGCGGCTACTGGTACAACTCGTCCTGGAACGGATGGAACTTCCGGATCGTGTACAAGGCCGATGGGGCGACCGTGAACACCGCTCTCTTGGGAGAGGTGCCGCATCAGGTGGCGGAGTGGTAGACCGGTTCTAGGAGAAAGGGAGCGGGACGTCCGTCCCGCTCCCCGCTTTTCGCGGGACCAGGACGAGGAGGGACGAGGTGCTCACCTACATCGCAAGACGACTCCTGCTTCTTCCGGTCGTGGTCTTCGGGGTGACGCTGCTCATCTTCGCGATGGTCCAGCTGATCAACCCCTACAAGCGCCTCTCCCTCTACGTGAACGACGCCATCCTCTCTCGCGCCCGTCCTGAGCAGTTCGACGCCCTGATCGTGAAGTACGGCCTCGACCGGCCGGTGTACGAGCAGTACTTCGGCTGGCTGAAGGGCCTCGCCAGAGGCGAGCTCGGCTACTCCCCTTCGGCCCACCTGATGGTCCAGGACGCTCTCGCGAAGTACCTCCCGGCGACCGCTGAGCTCGCGCTCTTCGCCATCATCCCGCTCGTCCTCCTGGGGATCCGGATGGGTGTCTACTCCGCGGTGCACCAGAACGGGATCGGAGACCACGCGACGCGGATCATGGCCATCACGGGCTGGTCGCTCCCGGTCTTTGTCGCCGGTCTTCTCCTGCTCTGCTTCTTCTCGCAGTGGTTCCCGGCGGGCCGACTGGGCACGTGGACCATTCCCATCTTGCGCTCCGCCGAGTGGAAGGCCTACACCGGCCTTCACACCGTCGACGCCCTGCTGAACCGCAACTGGTCCATCTTCCTCGATGCCCTGCGCCATCTCCTCCTCCCCGTCATCACGCTCTCCTACATCTCCTGGGCCCTCATCCTGCGGGTGACGCGGTCCTCGATGCTGGAAACGCTTCGTCAGGACTACGTGACCACCGCTCGGGCTAAGGGGTTGCCGGAGAGGAAGGTGATCTACCGGCACGCCCAGCGCAACGCCCTCATCCCGGTGGTGACTGTAGCGGGATGGACGGTGGCCGGGCTCCTCGGCGGGGTGGTGATCACGGAGACGATCTTCAACTTCCCGGGACTCGGCCGGTTCGCGGCCTCAGCTGCCCTCCAGCTCGACATCGCCGCCGTGCTCGGGTTCGCCATCTTCAACGGGGTGCTCATGGTGACGGCGAACCTCGTGGTGGACGTCCTGTACGCGTTGATTGACCCGCGGGTGAGGCTCGAGTGAGGGCGCGGCGCAACCTGCTGCGGGGGCGGAGCCTGTTCTTCGTGAGGTTCTTCCGAAGCCGCATCACACGGAAGTTCTTCAGGATGCCCACGTCGGTGGTGGGCCTCAGCCTCGTCCTTGGCTTCGTCGTCGTCGCCCTGGCCGCCCCCCTCATTGCGCCCCCGGCCGAGCCGAGCCGACCGTACCTCGTCCCACGAGACAGCTACCTGAACGAGCCGCAGCCTCCGAGCGAGCGGCACCCGTTGGGCACGACGTCGGGGCAGTACGACATCTTCTACGGCCTGGTCTGGGGGACCCGGACGGCGTTTCGCATCGGCCTCGTCGTGACGCTCGTCTCGGCGCTCGTCGGCGTCTTCTTAGGAGCCGTCTCCGCGTTCTACGGCCGGCTCGTCGACGAGGTCATGATGCGCGTGGTCGACATCTTCATGACGATGCCCTTCCTGGTCGCGGCGATGGTCCTGGTCACCATCCTCGGCACGGGTCTGGACAAGGTCATGATCGCCCTCGTGGTCTTCGGTTGGATGCAGTACGCCCGCCTGACGCGCGCCGAGATCAAGAAGCTGAAGGAGCTGGACTACGTCCAGGCCGCGCGGGCCATCGGGGCAGGGAACCGAAGGATCATCCTGCGTCACCTCCTCCCCAACGCCATCTTCCCGATCTTCGTCATGGCGACGATGGACATCGGCTCGATGGTCTTGAGCGCGGCGGGGCTGAGCTTCCTTGGGCTGGGCGCAGAGCTGGGGTACGCGGACTGGGGCCAGATGATCTCCTTCGCCCGCAACTGGATGTCCGGAACGTACGGGAGCCCCCTGCAGTACTGGTACACAATTGCCTTCCCCGGCCTCGTCATCCTGCTGTTCGTCCTGGGTTGGAACCTGATGGGCGATGGGCTGCGCGACGTCCTGGACCCGCGCATGCGCGGATCGAAGTAGCCCACGAGTCTCCACCCGGGTCCGAGAAGCCTATGAAGTGAGGACGCCGCCGCAGGATCCCTCCCTTCCGAGAGCCGTTCCCTGGGTGAGGGGGTGGCTGCCGATCCTGACGCTCCCCGTCCTCGCCGGCGCCTGTCCCCTCCGGAAGGTGCCTGCGGCCCCGGACGCCCCGTCGATTGGTCAGGGAACGCGATAGAATCCGACCACAACACCGGGGAGGTCTCGCCGTGGCGGAGCTCAGGATTTGTCTCTTCGGCTCGCCTTGTATTCTGCAAGATGGAGTGCCCATCCAGATCGGGCGCCGAAAGGGGATCGCTCTCCTCGCGTACCTCGCCGTGGCTCCGGGAGGGCAGTCGCGGGAGACGCTCACCTCCTTGCTTTGGCCCGAAGCGGGCGAAGCAACAGCCCAGGCAGCCCTCCGCCAGATCCTGTGGGGATTGCGGAAGACCGCGCTCGCGGACTTCCTCGAGATCAGTCGGAACGCCGTCGCCCTCCGGGAGCAGGAGGGCCTCTCCGTCGACGTGCGGGAGTTCCGACATCTGAGCCGGCCCTTTCTCCGCGCGCGGCAGGAGGACGAGCCCCTGCCTCCGGATGGCGTGGAATCCCTGTCTCGTGCGGCGCAGCTGTACGTGGGGGAGTTCCTGTCCGGCTTCGGCGTGGACGGAAGCGCCTCGTTCGAAGACTGGCAGGGTTTCGAATCCCAGAGCCTCGGACAGGAGCTCGCCCTCGTTCTGGAACGTCTGATCGGCGCCCACTCGGCGCGCGGAGACCTCGTTCCGGCCATGGTCTTCGCGCAGCAATGGCTGCGGGTCGACCCGGCAAGCGAGCCGGCGTACCGGCACCTGATCGCGCTGCACGCGCGAGCGGGGGACCGGTCCGCCGCGCTCCGCCAGTACGAGACTTGCGTCGCTGCCCTGGACCGCCTGCTGGCCGTCCCTCCCAGTGACGAGACGACCGGGCTCGCCGAGCAGGTACGCAGAGGCGAGGTCGAGGAGCTCCGAGAGAGCGCGCGACCCGCCGCTCGGGTGTCCCGGCTCCCCGCGCCTGCGACGCCTCTCGTGGGGCGGCAGGAGGAGCTGCGCGAGATCGGGCGCCTCCTCGCCGAGGGAGTGGCGCGCTTGGTGACGCTCACCGGGATCGGCGGGAGCGGCAAGACGCGCCTGGCCATCGAGGCGGCGCGGCGCGCGACGAGCCAGTTCCGTGATGGCGCGGTCTTCATCCCCCTCGACGCGGTCTCCGATCCCGACCTCCTTCCGGCGCTCCTCCTGGATGCCCTGGGGGGGCGGGTCGCGCAGGGAAGCCCGGCCGGCAGCAGCGCGCCTCCAACGCTCGACCGAGCCGTCGAACGGGCCCTGGCGGACTACTTGGAGGACCGCGAGATGCTGATCGTCCTGGACAACGCAGAGCACCTCCTGGAGGGGGTGGGCTTCCTGTCCGGGCTCCTCGAGGCGGCTCCGGGGCTTCGCCTTCTCGTGACGTCGCGTGAGAGGCTCTCCTTGCGGGGTGAGGCCATCGCTGAGGTGGAAGGCCTCTCCTGTCCCGCTGAGGGAGAGACGGACGTGGCGCGGTACCCCGCCGTTCAGCTCTTCGTGCAACGGGCCCACCTGACCTACCCCCGCTTCGCCCCCACGTCCGCCGACCTTGTCTCGATCGGTCGCATCGCGCGGTTGATCGGAGGGATCCCTCTTGGTTTGGAGCTTGCCGCTTCGTGGGTGACCTCCCTCTCCCCGGAGGCGATCGCACGGGAGATCGAGAGGAGCCTGGACTTCCTCTCGGTCCCGCTCCGTGACCTCCCGCCCCGGCACAGAAGCCTGCGCGCGGTCTTCGAGTCCTCCATGGCGACCTTGTCTCCGGCCACACGCGACGTCTTTCGCAGGTTGGCCGTCTTTCGAGGTGGGTGCAGCCTCGAGGCGGCAACGGCCGTTGCGGGGGGCTCGCCCGGAGACCTCGCCTCCCTCGTGGGCAAGTCCCTGCTGCGCCGTCTTCCGGCCGGCCGCTACCAGATGCACGAGACCCTCCGTCAGTTCGCCGGGGAGGAGTTGGGGAGGACCAAAGAGGAGAGCACGAACGTCCGAGATCGGTACAGCGCGTACTTCCTCCGCTGGTTGGCGGAGAGCGAGCAGAGACTGAGGGGGAAGGACATCAAGGAGGCGCTGCTTGAGGCCGAGGACGAACAGGGAAATGTGGTCGAGGCCTGGCGACTCGCTGTCGAGAGCCGCCAGGTGGTCTCCCTGCGGGCGGCGGCGATGGGGCTTTTCCTCAGCTACGACATCCGAAACGCTTACGAGGAAGGGAGTGCCCTTTTCGGGATGGCCGCGGAGAGGCTCGGGGAAGCGGCGGAGGAGGAAGGGGTCTTGCTGCTGGGCACCTCCCTCGTCTTCGAGGCGTGGTGCCTGCGCTTCCTCGACGGCGCCCGCGCGCGCGCGCGCTTTGCGCGGGGGCTCGAACTCCTGAGCGCTCTGCCTCCTTCGGGCGAGCTGGCGTATGCCCTGGTTCTCGCCGCCTACTTCCCCTTCTCGGGCGATCTCCTCGGAGACGATCCCATCGCGGCGCTCCGGCACAGCCTCGAGCTCTTCGAGGAGAGGAATCACCTCTGGGGAATGGGAACGGCGCTCGACGCCCTCGGCTACCTCCTCGCCGAGAAGAGCCTGGCCTCGTCAGCGGTCGGAACCGGCGGAGCGAAGGACGAGCGCGTCTCGGCTGAGCAGAGGCAGGCGGAGGCCCTCCGTTTCGCGGAGCGCAGCCTGGCTCTGCGACGCGAGACCGGGGACCTCTGGGGGGAGAGCCTCTCCCTGCAGACACTGGGGTTGCTGCACGAGGCGCGAGGCGACCTCGCCCGCTCTGAAGTCTGCTACCAGTCAAGCCTACAGTTGAGGGAGGAACTGGGCTTCGATCGACTGGGAGTGGCGGCATCCCTGCTTGGGCTTCTCCGCATCGCCCTCGCGAGGGGAGAGGACGAGAAGGCCGACCAACGCGTCCGGGCGGTGAGGCCGCTGGCCCGAAAGCTGGGCAGCCGCTACCTGCAGGCGGTGGCCCTCTACTACCGCGGGGTCCTGGACAGGCTCTCCGGGCACCTCGACACCGCGGACGCCGCACTCCTGGAGGCGGCCCAGCTCGCGACCTCGATCTCAGAGGACCACGTCTCTGCCACGATTGCGGCCTGTGCGGCCGCGGTGGCCCTCGACCGCGGCGACGGACCCGAAGGGGCGCGCCTCATCGAGCGCAGTCTCACCCTCGAGCCCGAGAACCCGGATGCTCTCGTGCAGGCCGCGCGCCGTGCCGCTTCGGAGGGAGATCCCGGGTCAGCTGCGAGCTTCCTTGAGCGCTGGCAGCGGGCCGCGAGCCTCGTCAGCTGGGGACCGTCCATCGGCGATCCGTTGGTGGCGCTGGCGGCTCGCCTCGCCTCCACCGACCAGGCTGTGGCCTCCGCGGAGTTGCTCGGGGCCTTCGGAGCCCTACCGACCTCCTCCCTCTGGGCCAGAGAGGAGGCGGGCCGCGTCCGAGTGCGTCTTGAGCGACAACTCCCGCAAGAGGAGGTGGAGAAGGCCATCGCGCGGGGACGCTCTCACGACCTGGACGCGACGATCCGCCGGCTACGCGAGGTGTCGCTCTCGTACCGAGGGGATTACCCGCCCGAGGCCTGCGTGACGTAGATCTGGACGGCCTCTTCCAGCACGGGCAGAGGCACACCGCCCTTCCCGAGGACGGCGCGGTGGAATCCCACGAGGTCGAATCGGCCTCCGAGCGCTTCCTGGGCCTGGCTCCGCAGGTCGAGGATGCGAAGCATCCCGACCATGTACGCCGTGGACTGGCCAGGCCAGACGGCGTAGCGGTACACCTCGTATTGGGCGTACCCTTCGGTCTTCCCTGTGTTCTCGACGAAGTAGGCGATCCCCTCCCACGCGCTCCAGCCCTTCGCGTGAATCCCGGTGTCAACCACAAGCCGTACGGCCCGCATCATCTCGTCCTGCAGACGACCCAGGTTGCCGTAGGGATCGTCCGCGTACCAGCCCAGCTCCCAGGCCAGCCGCTCCGCGTACAAAGCCCAACCCTCGATGTGGCTGGTGAAGGCCTCGGCACGGGCAAGGAGGGGGAGCGCCGGGTTCATGCTGAGAGCCACCTGGATGTGGTGGCCAGGTACGGCCTCGTGATACGCAAGCGTCGGCAGCCGATACCGAGGCTGAGGCCCGCTGGTCGGCGCGTAGAAGATCCCCGGCCTCGACCCGTCGGCCGCTGGGGGTCGGTAGTACCCGCCGATCGGGTCTCCCTTCACGATGACCGCCGCCGTCGGCAGTGGGTCGATGACGCCGGCGAGGTGCGACTGGGCCGCCTCGATGAGCCGCTCGTACTCGGCGACGACTCCTTCTCCTGTCAGCGTGCCGTGCCAGACGGTAGCGCGGGCGTAGATCTGGGTCATGGACAGGCCTTCCGGCATGCCGACGGCACGAGCGGCCTCCTGAATCTCGCCGCGGAGGCGCTCGACCTCGCGCAGGCCGATCTCGTGGATCTCCTCAGCGGAGAGGTTGGTCTGGGTGTAGTGGCGAAGCAGGTGAGCGTAGTAAGCCTCGCCGTTCGGGAGCTGCCCGACGCCGACCTGGCTCGGTGCCCGAGAGCGTAGGGCGCGAAGGGCGCTCGCGACCCGGCCGTAGGCGGGCAGGACGACGTCCCCGACCGCAGACCGGGCTCGAGCGAGGAGATCCGTTCGTTCCTGAGACCCTAGTTCCGCGATGTCCTTCAGCTTCGACTCGAATGACGTATAGAACGGCACCCGCGAGGCCGGCGCGCCGGCGAGCCCGTCGATCTCCGGGAGGGCGAGGTCGATCACCTCCCGGGGCAGGATCACGCCGGCGTCGGCGCGTGCTTCAAGCCCCGTGACGATCTCGTCAAACTGCCGCCCCACCTCCAGGAGCCGGGAGACGTAGTCGTCGGCGTCCTCGCGGGAAGCGATCGGCTGGACCTCGGTCAGGAGGTCGAACAGGGTCCACGGGAGGCTGGTGATGTGAAACTGGCTGACCGGGTAGTCGGAGAGGGCGAAGGCCTGGCCGCGGACGAGGTCGTCCCAGTACCAAAGGGAGACGTCGTAGGTGACCTGATCCTCCGCGTTGAGCGTCGCCCGGTCGTAGCCATGGAGGAGGTCGAGGATTCCCCGCTCGAGGCGGCGCGTCTCCTCGAGGTACGTCGCCGAGTAGACGTTCAGGGCGTCGTTCCGCACCCCGAACGCCCCGGCGACTCCAAGGTTTGTGACCCACTCCGGAAAGCGGAGGATGTACTCCCGGTACGAAGCGTCGACGAAGGCGACGAAGTCGAGTCCAGCGAGGCCTACCAAGGTCTCGTCCACCGGTCGGGGCGACCAGGGGACGCTCTCCGCGTGCCCTCCCAGGAGAGCGAACCCCAGAACGGCAAGGACGACGAACGCCACCGCGCTGCGCGGGGACTCCCAAGTGGGTCTTCTCATCGCGGCCACCTCCTGAGGAACCTACGGTTCACTCTCCTTCGAAGCGGGCAGGGCGTCTACCACCAACGCGGTCCGGCACGAATCCACCACGGACTGGGCGCGGTAAGATCAGGGACGTGAGCCAAGGGGAGACGAGGAGAAGAGACTGCGGCTGGAGGACGACCGACTCGCTTCTCCTGCGCTACCACGATGAGGAGTGGGGTGTTCCCATCCACGACGACGCCCTTCTCTTCGAGCACCTGGTCCTGGATGGGGCCCAGGCCGGCCTCTCCTGGTCGACGATCCTCCATCGTCGGGAGGCGTACCGTGAGGTCTTCCAGGGATTCGACCCCAGTCTCGTTGCAGGCTACACCGCGCAGGACGTGGCGCGGCTTCTCGCCGATGCGCGGATCATCCGCAATTGCCGGAAGATCGAGGCCGCGGTGGGGAACGCCCGGGCCGTCCTGGACGTCCAAAGGGAGTTCGGAAGCCTGGACCGCTACCTCTGGGGTTTCGTCGGCGGAGGGACGGTCCACAATGCCTGGACGGCTCTGGGCGAGATTCCCACCGAGAGTCCCGAGTCGCTCGCCCTGAGTGAGGATCTGCGTCGGCGCGGGTTCCGCTTCGTGGGGCCGACCATCTGCTATGCGTTCATGCAGGCGGTCGGGATGGTGAACGACCACCTCGTCACCTGTTGGCGGCACCGCGAACTGGGCGGGAGCAAACGGTAGCGAGTTCGCTGCTCAGCGCAGAGTGGGCCGCGCCTTGGCCTCTACTTCATCCGGCCGCCGCCCTCCCACAGAAGGGACGCCGCCGCCACGTCGACCGCCGGGACCGTGTGTTCCTCGAGCGCTCGCTTGACGCGCCGGACCGCCTTGGCCTCCTTCGTGCCCACAGCGAGCGTGGACCGGACCGCGCGCCCGAGTCGCTCGAGGCCAAGCGCAATCTGTGGCTCCGGAGCGCCTGCGAAGTTGAGGCGGAGGTACCGCTCGCCGCCGCGGCCCTCTGGGAAGAAGGACGGGCCCGGGGTGAAGCCGACCCCTTCGCGGAGGGCCTCCTCAAGGAGCGTCTTCGCGAACAGGCCGCGCTGCAGCTCGCCCCAGATGAAGAATCCCCCTTCCGGGCGCACCCAGCGGACAAGGCCGTGGCAGTGACGCTCGAGGCCCTCGCACATGGCGTCCCGTCGCATCTGGTACTGCTCGACGATCTCGGGGAGGTTCTCGTCGAGCCAGGGGATGAACGCGCACGCCATCGCCTGGGCGAGGCCCGGAGTGCACAACTCGATCGAGTGCTTCAGCGCCGCGACCTGGCGTGCCACCCTCTGTGGCGCGACCAGCCACCCGACGCGCAGACCGGGGAGCAGTTGGCCTGCTGTCGATAGGTACAAGACGTGGTTCTGCCTGTCGAGCGCCTTGAGCGACGGCATGGATTGGCCGCCGTAGCGGATCTGCGCGTACGCGTCCAGCTCCAGGACCGGCACGCGGTACTTGTAGGTCAACTCGAGCAGCCGGCGGCGGCGATCGAGCGAGAGCGTCGTCCCGGTCGGGTTGTGGAAGGTCGGCTCGACGACGATCAGCTTCGGGTGCAGGTGAGCGAGGATCCCCTCCATCACGTCGAGCCGGACCCCCTCGCCGTCCGTGGGGACGAGGTGCAGGCGCGCCCCGGACGAGCGGAGCGTGTGCAGCGTAGACGGGCAGGTGGGCGAGATGACGGCGACCCCATCTCCGTGGTTGAGCAGGGCCTGGGCGACGACGTAGACGCCCTGTTCGAGGCTGGACAGGACCAGGATCTGAGACGGCGTCGCGCGGATCCCGTCAAGCTCCAGGTGCTCCGAGATGAGCCTGCGCAGCTTGCCGTCGCCTTGAGGAGGAGGGGAACCGAGCAGGGCCTCCCCTTCCAGCAAGGGACGGGCGAGGACCTCTTGAGCCCCCATCTGCGAGCAGACGTCGCCCGTGCCTCCGCCCAGGGCGAAGGAGATCGCTCCGTCGCTGGTCTCCGGGACCGCCTGCTGAGAGAGACCCTTCCCCGCGAGGGGGACGTGCTCGGTGTACAGCGCCTCCCAGGCGAGAGGCTGGTGGGTGTGCACGGGGACTGCCTTCTGCTGTGCCATCCGGGCCTCGTAGGAGGCGACGACCGTGCCTCCGCCCGAGCGGCCCTCGATCAAGCCCTCGCTCCACAGCCGACGGTACGCGTTGACGACGGTCGTCCGGTTGATGTCGAGTGCCTTCGCCAAGTCCCGCGTCGGCGGGAGGCGCGTCTGTTCCGGAAGGGCCCCAGAGAGAATCAGCTCGCGGATCTGTTGGTGGATCTGGAGGTACAAAGGCGAATTAACTCCCCGGTCGATCTCAACCAGCATCGTCAGGCCCTCCTTCTTTCGGATGGATCTGAAGGTAGGGCGAGGATACCAGCTTCCGAAGCGGCCGTCCAGTGCCAAGCGCACGGCCGACGGAGCCAACCAAGTTGCCGGAACGCCGGGCGATCATAGGATGGTGGGTGTCGTGATCGGGCAATCCGTTTTGAATGGAAGGTCGAACGTCGCACTTGGTTGGGCGCGAGCGCCCTGAAGGGTTCGGCGCCGCAGCCGGAGCCCCAACCGTCTCCGCGCCCAGGCACCGCATGAGGGAAGGGTTTCCGATACGATCTCTCTCGCCATGAGGAGGCCATTCGCAGTACGCAGGCGAGGCGCGGACCTGCGAGCGCAGTTCCTCCTGCGAGAGGACGTCGTCTTCCTGAACCACGGGTCCTTCGGTGCCTGCCCGAGAGAGGTCTTCGAGGCCTACCAGCGCTGGCAGACGGACCTCGAGCGGGAGCCGGTCGAGTTCCTCGGCCGTCGTGCCGCGGGGCTCCTGGCCGAAGCCCGTGCCTCCCTGGCTACCTATGTGGGAGCCAAGAGAGATGACCTCGTCTTCGTTACGAACGCCACCACGGCGATGAACATCGTCTCTCACTCTATCCCCTTGGAGCCTGGCGACGAAGTCCTGTCCACGGACCACGAGTACGGGGCGATCGACCGGATGTGGCGGTCTGTCTGCGGAAGGCGCGGCGCGACCTACGTCCGCGCGGAAGTTCCGATCCCCCTCTTCTCGCCGCAGGAGGTCGTCGAGGCGGTCTGGTCGCGGGCAACTCCGCGGACGCGCGTCCTGGCCGTCTCCCACCTCACCTCGCCAACGGCGATTGTCTTCCCGGCGGCGGAGCTTGTCCGTCGAGCGCGCGAGGCCGGAATCCTGACGGTGGTCGACGGGGCGCATGCCCCAGGACAGATTCCCCTGAACGTCGAACGCCTCGGGGCGGACTTCTACGCCGGCAACTGCCACAAGTGGATGCTCGCGCCCAAGGGGGCGGGGTTCCTCCACGCGCGACCCGAGCGGCAGGAACTCCTTGATCCACTCGTCGTCTCCTGGGGCTGGGAGGCGGAGAAGCCGGGCCCGTCGCGCTTTGTCGACTATCACGAGTGGCAGGGAACGCGTGACCTCGCCGCCTTCCTCGCCGTCCCGGACGCGATCCGGTTTCTGGAGGGACAGCGCTGGGACGAGGTACGGCAGGACTGCCACGCTCTCCTCCGCCGGGCGCGGGAGAAGGTGGGCTCTCTGACCGGGCTTCCGCCCCTCACCCCGGACTCCGAGGACTGGTACGTCCAGATGGCCGCGTTCCTTCTGCCGTCGTGCTCCCCCGAGGTCCTTCAGAGGCGCCTCTTCGACGAGTTCCGCATCGAGGTTCCCGTGATCTCCTGGAACGGCCGCAGCCTGCTACGTGTCTCCACGCAGGGGTACAACACATCCGACGACATCGAGGCGTTGACTGCGGCTCTCGAGGGCCTCTTGAGGTCGAGCTGACGCCGGCGGGCTACTGGGGCGAGAGCCGGTGCCTCAGAAGGACAAGACCCGCCGGCGAGTCCCTCCTGGACTTCGACGTTCACGACGCAAGCGTGTACCTGGTCTGGGGGAGGTGCAGGCGCGGAAGGCACGAGAGAGACGAAGGCCAGGGGTGGACGAGTGCCCGGAGGTCGACTACCCTCGCCTCCGGCTTGCGCCGTCTGACTGGAAGAGGAGGTCTGCCTATGGAGGGACTGCCGCGGGGATACAGCGCGCGTCCTGCATCGCTTGAGGACGTCGACGCGCTGCTCGTGTTCGTCAACCTCTGTGCCCGCGAGATCCGCGGGGAAGATGCCCTGACCCGAGAGCAACTCCTGTCGCAGCTCTCCTCTCCCGGCTTCGACCCGGCGGCGGACACGCGCCTTGTCGTCTCCTCGCAGGGCGAGATCGTCGGGTCGGCCTACGTCGTCGACTTCCTTCCCCCGCACGTGCAGGCGGAGAGCGGAGGCTCGGTCCACCCCGAGCACCTGGGCAAGGGGATCGGGAGCGCGCTCCTCTCCTGGATCGAGGAACGGGCGCAAGAGGCTGTCGCCAAGGCTCCGCCCGGCACACGCGTCAGCCTGCACCAGGGGACGGACGACCGGGACAAGGGAGCGCAGGGCTTCCTCGAGCGCCACGGCTACCGCGCCGTCCGCCACTTCTGGCGGATGGTGATCGAGATGGACGTGCCTCCCCCCGCGCCGATCTGGCCGAAGGGGATCCAGGTGCGGACCTTCGATCCGGAGAAGGACCTCCGCGCGGCGATCCTCGCCGTCCGCGACGCGTTCCGAGACCATTGGGGGTTCGTCGAGATCCCGCTCGAGAAGGCGATCGAGCGCCAGCGGCACGTCATGGCGACCGACCCCGACTTCGACCCGACCCTTCGGTTCCTCGCCCTGGAGGGAGAGGAGATTGCTGGGGTCTGCTACGGCTACCCGAAGGCGGGCGCCGACACCTCCATGGGGTACATCCCGACCCTCGGCGTCCGTCGCCCGTGGCGGCGGCATGGACTGGGCCTGGCCTTGCTGCATCACGCGTTCGGTGAGTTCTCGCGCCGTGGCATCCGAAAGGTCGCTCTCCATGTCGACTCGACGAGCCTCACTGGGGCGACCCGACTCTACGAGCGGGCAGGGATGCACCCCGACGAGGTGGGGCATGCCTACGAGAAGGAGCTCCGCCCTGGCGTCGAGCTCTCGACGCAGGAGCTGCAAAGCTAGTCGCAGGGGTCACCGCCTCCTCTTCCCGGATTCGGGGTAGCCAGGGCCGGGCACAGCGCCAGGCTGGCGGCCCGGCCAAGGGCTCGATCGAGAGGTGGAGCACCCGCCGAGAATCGCCTACGGTCGCCGCCGCACCCGCTTCGCGACTTCGATGGCCTCTCCGATCTCCCCCTCGTCCGAGCCGCTCTCCCGGGCTCGGGCGACGCATGTTTCGAGACACGGTGGACAGTTCGCCGCAACCGACGCTCCCACGGAGATGAGCTTCAGGGTCCGATCGTCTCGCCTCGTCGTCTCGACTCCCTCTCGCCCTGCGGCGGCACCGACAGGCGGGATCAGCGGGAGGGGCCGCTGCACGGCCGTGGTCGCCCCTTCCCTTCAGGCCGACCGCCGGCGCCAGCTCCTGCCCAGGGATCGGGACGAGCCTACCCCTTTGTTGAGGCGGCCCCGCACGACGAGCGCGCGGGGCCAGGACATGCGGGAGGTAGGAATCTAGTGGGCGGGAACGGCGCTGGCCGAGGAGGCAGAAGGCATGGTCTGCGAAGAAGAGCCCTTCCCGGATCCCTCCGACGCGGCTTCCGCGACGCGATCGAGCCACTCATTGAGCAGCGCGGCGAAGAGCGGCCCCTGCTCCATGGTCAGGCAATGACCGGCCCGATCGAGCGCGGCGAACGTGGCGCGCGGGTAGTTTCCAAGGACGTTCCACGCTTCGCGGTAGCCGCAGTCGCTGTCCTGGCGGCCATGGACGAACAGGGCGGGCTTGGAGAACGGCCGGGGCAGACAGGCCACGTCGAACGAGAAGGCATAGCTCTTGCGAAGCCAGGCCAGGAAAGCGCCGTCGGCGACCTTGGCGGCGGGGGAGACGTCGCGCTCCCAAAGGGCAAACTGTTCCCGCGTCTGCACGACCGCCATCCTGCGGAACGCGGCGACCTGTTCTTCGTCGGCGCCTTCGACATCGAACGGCTCCGCGCGGAGGACGGAGAACGGGGGGAGATCGCGGGTCCCCGGTGGCCCCATGCTCGGGACGACGAGACAGACGCCATCGACTCGTTCCCTCAGTCGATGGATGAGCCCCTGCGCGAGGTAGCCGCCGTAGGAGAGACCGAGCAAGGTGAGCCGCTCACCGGGAGCCACCCGATCGGCGAACTCAACGAGGACGTCGAGCATTTGATCCGAGGCGGTCAGCCAGTCGGGAGCCTTCGTCTTCCCCATGCCGGGAAGGTCGGGGTAGATCCGTTTCCACCCGCTCCGGCGGCGGAAGATCGGCTCAAGGGTGTTCGCCAGGGTCCGATGGTCAAGGCCCCACCCGTGGAGGGCGAGGAACGGCCGCCCCTCCCCGTGGATCTGGTAGTGGACGCCGATCTTCCTCAGCCTGCACTCCATCGGCCCCTCCCGCCCGATCTAGGCTCGTTGCCCCTCGAGCGCCGCTCCGCTCTCACCCTGCGCGCTCCTGTCTCAGGACTACCCGACAGCGAGGCGATTGACATCGTCCAAGCGGGAGTCGGCCAGGCCATCAGTCGACCGCTTCGGCGTTGGCAGGAGCCGGGAGGCGTGGTAGCATTCAGCACGAGCTTGAGCGAAAGGAGAGGCCGATGACATCAGGCGAGTCCCAGTTCTACAAGGACGCAGAGAACCACCTGGACGCGTTACTAGAAGAGGCACCGGTCACGGCGACGTTCCTCGGCGACCATCGGTTTGACGGCGGGCTAGGGGACTACACCCGCGAGGGAGAGGAGCGACAGCGGGCGATGTGGGCCGACTGGGAGAGGGAGCTCCACAGCTTCGCCACCCAAGGCTGGTCGCTCGACGCGCGAATCGACCACACCCTGACGACTCAGCTCGTGAAGAGCTTCCTGCGCGGGATCGACCGGCTTCGCCTCGTCGAGCGGAATCCGAGTACGCCTGCAGACGAGGTGGTCCAAGGCGCCTACCTCCTCATCCTTCGCGACTTCGCTCCCCTCCCGCAGCGGATGGGGAACCTCCTCGGCCGCCTGAGGGAGGCGCCGCGCGTCTTTGCCGAAGGGCGCTCGCGGATCGTGGCGAAGGACGTCCCGCCCCTATGGGCAGAGATGGCGATCGAATCTGCCGAGCAGAGTGTTGGTTTCTTCGGCGGGTTCATCCCGGCCATCGCCGAAGCCGTCCCGACACAGAAGACAGAGCTCGTTGCCGCGGCCCAGTCGGTCGCCAAGGCGCTCCGGGAACACGCGGCCTGGATCCGGAACGAGGTCCAGCCGAGGGCGGCGGGGGACTTCGCGACGGGGAAGCCGTTGTTCGAAGAGATCCTGCGCGAAGACCACATGGTGGACTACAACGCCGAGGAGCTCCTCTCCACCGGCTGGCGGCTCCTCGACGAGACGCGGGCGGAGATGGAGAGGCTTGCGGCCCGCATGGACAAGAAGAAGACGGCAAGGGCGCTGATCGAAGCCTCAAAGGCGGATCACCCGAGCGCAGAGGGGTTGCTCGACGCCTACCGGACGTGGATGGCGAAAGCGCGCCAGTTCGTCGTCGACCGTGAGATCGCGACGATCCCGGCAGGGGAGACACTCCGCATCGACCCGACCCCGCCCTTCTTGCGCCCGATCCTCCCCTATGCCGCCTATCAGATGCCCGGCTTCCTGGAGAGGGTCCAGGAAGGGGTCTTCGTCGTGACGCCGGTGGAGGAGGGCGCAAGCGTGGACGCCGCGGAACGGAAGCTCCGCGGGCACCCGTGGGCCGCGATCCCCGTCACCGCCCTGCACGAGGCGTACCCGGGCCACCACCTCCAGCTCGTCGCCGCGAACCAGACCGGGACCTTGCCGCGCAAGATGGGGGCCTTCCTCTCCTCCCTCTTCGTCGAGGGGTGGGCTTTCTACTGCGAGGAGCTGATGGAGGAGCTGGGGTTCATCGGCGAGCCGATCCAAAAGCTGACGCGCCTGCAGGCCCAGATGTGGCGCGCCGCCCGAATCGTTCTCGACGTCTCGTTGCACACGGGGACGATGGACGTCGAGGAAGCTGTCCGCTTCCTGGTGGAGAAGGCCAACCTCGAGTCGGAGGACGCGCAGGCCGAGGTCCGCCGCTACACTCAGGCGCCGACCCAGCCGCAGTGCTACCTGATGGGAAAACTAGAGATCCTGGAGATCGTCGCGGCGTACCGCAAGGCGCACCCCGAGGCGAGCCTCCGCGAGACGCACGACGCGATTCTCTCCTGCGGCTCCCTCCCGCCGCGCCTAATGCGCGACCGCCTGTTCCCGGCCGGGTGAGAGGGGTCATCGCTGACGGAGGACTAGACGCAGCGTCCGACGAACGTCCCTCAGCCGGTGCCAGGTAACCTCCGATGACGCAGCCTCAGCGCTCGTTGCCTCGGACCTTTGTGGCGCGCACGGCGTCCGGCGGAAGCTGGACGGAGAAACAGCAGTGCGAGTCTCCCCAGAGAATCGACTCCACGACGTCGACCTCAACCGGCTGGCGGAGGATCCCTTCCCACAGCTGGAGCAACCAACCCGAGCCGCAGAAGCAGAAGGCCCTCGGGAGCGGCGTTCCGTCGCGCAGGGCCTTCCGGCCAATGGTGCGGTAGCAGGCGACGACGCGCCGCTCGAACTCATCTCGGGCCACGCTGTGGGCCGCCGGGTCGGCGGGGGGAATGATTGCGTAGAGCGAGCCGTTCTCCAGTCTGACCTCGGCATCGCGGGGCCATTGGGAGCGCATCGCCTCCACGACCGACGCGAGGTCGCCGGTGCGCTGGTAGATGGATCGCAGCCAGGCGATCTTCCCGGGGGGAACCCGGTGCGAGCACCCCTGGAGAATGCGCCGTACGACGGCGGGGTCGCGGCAGGTCGCCTCCAGGCGGTCGATCGCTCCGGCGACCCACGTCAACTGCTCGTCGATCGAGCAGCGCAACCCCATTCGCGCCTCCCCTCGAAGGATGGATGCGCGGTCGGGGTTCCGGATGTGCTGGACGACGCCGGTCCGGAAGCGGTCGAGCCAGCGTGGGAAGAGGAGGGAGACCTGCGCCTCGACGGCGGTCCCGCCGCCCGGCAGGCTCCGGTGGACCTCGCGAACCGGCTCGTCTTCCAGGTCCAGCTCACGTGCGTGGAGGTGCAGACGGAGCTCGTCTCGGAGTCCGTCCGAGACCCCCCACTTGGGCTCGCCCCGGCTGCCCGGAACGGTCCGCGTCGCGCAGAGCATCTCTCCCCCCTCGAGGATCTGCGTCCGGACGCCGGTCCCCTTTGCTGCCGGCCGCACGGGGTAGCAGATCTCGACGTCCCGCAGATCCCTTGGAGTGGTCGCTGGCAGCGCAGAGGAGAGATCGACGGGGCAGCAGAACCTCTCGTCGTCGGACTCCGGCGGAGCATTCTTCCCTGGGCCGTAGAAGAGGGAGATCGGGTCCCCCATGATGTGGTCCTCAACGGCCTGGCGCAGCAATGAGAGGCGCGCTGGGACTTCCTCAAGGTCGCCAGAGAACCGGTCGCACGCGACCAGGAAATCCCGAACACGCCGGACCCTGACCCTCACTCCTCCTGTCACCATTCATCCTCCGTGCTTTGCGCTATTCTTCGTCGCCCGCCGCCGGAGGGGGACGTCCATCGCCGGGAGGGGCACGCCCACCAAGCCTTCCCACATCGATCGAATGGGCGTCCCCAAGCACGTCCCAGCCTTCAGATCCTGTCCGGTGAAGTGTTCGGCCCTACGAGGACTGGACGTGGCTCGAAGCGGCTGGCCGCGGAGCGGGCAGCTTGGTTGGGCGGAGCAAAACACTCGAGAGGGGCTCCCTCACGCGGGCCGAACGGTGCCGGAGGCGATCTCCTTCCACAGGCGGCAGGCAACGAGGTGGCCGGGGGCGACCTCCTCCAACGCCGGCTCCTCTTCCTGCCAGCACGGCGCCTGGGCGTACAGACAGCGTGGGTGGAAGCGG
>Ga0315291_10000594_pt1 | contig 48139 bp, 53 predicted proteins | sample YL17G12_20_MG_FD_203070 | JGI IMG/M metagenome (GOLD analysis project Ga0315291, IMG submission 203070) | Sediment microbial communities from Yellowstone Lake, YNP, Wyoming, USA - YL17G12_20 | ecosystem: Environmental > Aquatic > Freshwater > Lake > Sediment | place: USA: Wyoming | collected...
CCTGCCACGCTGACGACCCGGGTTCAAATCTCGGCGGCCGCACCACCATTCCTCTGAGCGGACTGACTTGAATTCTGATGAGTCTTATTAGCAGTATTGCCTACGTTGTTGAAAATTGTTCGACCTTGTGATAAAGCTCGCAAATATCCTTGACAATCAAATCTGGCACTATCTGGTTTTCGTGCAGAAATTCGAGCGAATAGAACTGTGAAGGCACAAAAACTGTTCTCATACCCAAGGTCTCAGCACCCTTAATGTCCTCCAACGGGCTGTCTCCAACGTAGACCGTTTCCTCTGGTTTGGCTCCAAGCCTTCTTAAAGCTTCCCCAAATATCCTCTCGCTGGGCTTACGCCAGCCAACGTCTGCCGAAACCAGAACAGCGTTGAAGAACTGGTTTATCGCTAGTCTTCTAAGGCCCACATAGATCACTGGCGCATAGGTGAAGTTAGAAATCAAACCCAGCTTAAGGTTCACAGAAGCTTTTTTCAACAATTCCTTGACGCATGGTCTAAGCTCGAAAGACTTCACGTAATCTTCAAAGAAGAGGTTGAGAGCCGTCTTTATGCGCGCATCATCAGGACTTGTCTTCAGTCCAAGGTAGTTCAAGGCTTCGGAGATCCAAACGGCGTTAGTCACTTCAACCAGTTCTTGATAGCGGACACCCCTGTACTTCTCATGAGCGCGGCTGTATGCTTCCGAGAAAGACGTTTCCTCAACGTCAAAACCTTCTGCCTTGATCGCCTTGCACAGCTTCTTCTTTGAATCCTCCATGCTATAGTCCTTAACGTTTGTTAGTGTCCCGATGAAGTCAAAGACCACAGCTCTAACGGTTGCCACACATAGGCCTCTCCTGTATCCAGAGTTGTTCTTGCGAATCTTGGGAGTGTCCTTCAGATAATAAAACTTATGCACGAACCCGGACGCTCAAACCAGTTTGCATACCCAGCAAAAAACTATTAACACAAGCAGGAAATAGAGAACTGATAATTCTCGGTGGACACCGTGCCAGAAAACAACGTGCTTCAACTCATCAAACAGGAAAAAACTAGCAACGATCTCATCGTTAAGCATGTGCAAACAGGAAACGCTTGCTCCATAGTAGACACGTTCGCCGAGATGTTCACTGCAATGGAGATATCTCCCGTATTCCCGTTTGACATAGATATCGCCAAAGATACATGGGTCAAACTATCTTAAAAGGACTGATAGAAGTGTCTTCTACTCGCCTTTCTCAAACAGCAAGTAATGATTGACGAAAGCTGTCGCCATGGCTACGTTTCCCACTGCTTGGTAGGTGTGTAGACGCCATCCATTCTTTTGCCATTCCTTAATTGTCCTTCCAACATCCTTATGATGCTTGACTTCCACACATTCATACTCTTTCAACTTAACTATCACCCCCTTCCCGTTTCCATAATTCTGATTAGTTACTTTCGGTTCGGCTATAACTTTTCCGCAAAACTAGAAGTCTCAGATGCATTTCTTTCTCTTCTTGCCTGTCTTCTTCTGATGTGTGTGCACACTGCATACACGTCGCAGTTGCAGAAGGTGAAGCTATTCTCTTAACTCAGGATAAATGGAGATGTCTCCCGCAAGACCCCATTTTTATGTCTTTTATGGTTGAATATTGGTTTTGCTTTGAGTGTGGTGTGGTTTTTGGATGGGTTGCTTTTGGATATTGATCCTGTGTTCATAAGTGTTTAATCAGGAGAAAGACATCAAGGACAACGTTACTGATGCACGTGTGTGTAGTGATTGGTATGAAGTGTGATTTGCATGGTTGAGTCTGTTGTTCAGTCACATGCCGAGATAGTTGTGGGTTTTTCTGAGAAGTCGAAGATTCGTGTCTTGCATGTTGACGATGAGCTTGGCTTGCTGAAGGTTGCGAAGCAATGCCTGGAGTTGCAGGGTCCGTTTCACGTTGACACTGCGTGCTCTGTTGAAGAAGCTTTGGCGGAGCTTGAGAAGGAGCGGTATGACGCGGTCGTTTCGGATTATCAGATGCCTGGGAAAGACGGTTTAGCGTTCTTGAAGGAACTAAGAGCGGCAGGGAACAGTGTTCCTTTCATCATATTCACAGGCAAGGGCAGAGAGGAAGTCGCCGTCAAAGCTTGGAATCTGGGTGCTGATCACTATGTCAACAAGAGTGGCGACCCAGAAACGGTATATTGTGAACTAGCACATTGCCTACAATCCAGCGTGGGAAAACACGTCGCAGAAGCTCGGACAAAAGAGACAATCTGGAAGCTTCAAACAATATATCAAAACGCAGTTGAAGGAATCTCGCACGTGGACACTGAAGAAAACATTGTTTATGCCAACAAAGCGTTCGCCGACATCGTCGGTTACGAACAAGACCAGCTTGCAGGCATGAACCTGCGCAAAATAGTGGATGATGAGAATTGGGCGAAAATAAGAAGCGAAACAGAACAACGCAGCCAAGGAAAGGCCAGTCGCTATGAAGCCGTATTCCGCAGGAGCGACGGCGCTGTTCGGAACGTTCTGATCTCAGGTGCCCCCTTGCTTGATCATGATGGACAATTTGCAGGCACGATCGGCATAGTTCTAGACATCACAGAACAAAAGAGAAAGGAACAAGAACTGATTGAGAACCACCGGATGCTAGAGAACATACTCGCAGTGTCTGCCGATGCTATCATAGTCACAGATCTGAGTGGAACCTTGCTTGAATGTAACCAAGCTACCCTGGACTTATTTGGATTCTCATCAAGAGAAGAAGTCATCGGAAGGAAAACCCTCGACTTTGTTGTGAAAAATGACCGGCAAAAAGCTGTCGAAGATATGAAAAACAGTCTTCAAAAGGGGTTCGTTAGAAACGCTTTGTATACCCTCAGAACCAAGGATAATCGCGAATTTCCAGCGGAGATTTCTGTGAGCGTTGTTAGAGACAAAGCCGGCAACCCTCTGGGTTTAGTGACAATACCTCGAGACATCACTGACCGCATACAATGGGAAGATGCATTGCGAGACGCACACGAAAAATGGGCGTCTCTGATAGAGAACACCGATGACATTGTGATGATTGTAGACGGCAATGGCGCAATTCAATTCATCAATAGAACGATACCGCCTTACACTCCAGAAGAGACAATTGGAAAAGCAGTCTATGAATATGTGCCAAAAGAGCAGCGCGATGTAATAAAGAAATCCTTGGCAGTAGTCTTTAAAACTGGAAAACCATGTAGCTATGAAGCTTCTTCAAACATCCCGAAAATCGGCACTATATGGTTTAGAACAAAAATCGTTCCTGTCCGACGTGATGGAAAGGTCTCTGGCGCTATATTGATTTCTGCAAATATCACCGAACGCAGAAGCGCAGAAGAAACTGCTAGAGAGTCTGAGGAAAAGTGGCGTTCACTGGTTGAAATGGCTCCTGACGGAATAGTAGTTGTAGACACGAAAGGAGTGATCAGAACAGTCAATGACGCTTTTCTAAGGTTGACAGGCTACGCCAAGGAAGAGATAGTTGGGAAGCATTTCACAAAATTGCAGACTATCCGAGCTAGAGATATTCCAAGATACCTGAAGCTACTGGGCCCCGCATTGAGAGGGAAGTTGCCTCCATCATTCGAATATTCCTATGTCCGAAAAGATGGGTCTATTGGCTGGGCGGAAGCTCAAATTAGATTCTTGAAAGACAACGGCAAAACGATAGGTTTCCAAGCATTCTTAAGAGAAACAACCGAGCGTCATCAACAGGCAGAGGCATTGCGAGCATCGGAAGAGAAGTATAGAAGGCAGTTTGAGGAAGCACTCGATGCTATTTTCTTGGCGGATGCCGAAACAGGTATACTACTTGACTGCAACCGTGCAGCGGTAGAATTGGTCGGCAGAGAGAAATCAGAATTGGTGGGTAAACACCAGAGGATTCTCCATCCTCCAGAAGAAATCATAGGGGAATTCAGCACGTCTTTCAAACAGCGTCTCAAAGAAAAAGAGGGGCGAGTTCTGGAAACGCAGGTAATCACCAAAAACGGGGAAATCAAAGACGTTGCAATCAAAGCCAGTGTCTTTGAACTGGAGGACAAAAGACTGGTTCAAGGGATTTTCAGAGACATCACGGAAAGGAAACGTTTTGAGGAAAGGCTTTCAGCATTGAACGTTCACAGCCGAAAACTGAACACGACAGGAAGTATGGAGGAAATATACCATCTCACCTTGGAAGCCATGGAGAAGACACTGGGATTTGATACTGCGTTTTTCATGGCTGTGGACAAAGACATGCTTTGCCTCGTGGATCATCGTGGATACCCAGAAGACTTTTCCATTAAGTTGCCGCTAAACGGGACGAAAAGAGGCATAAGCGTTAAAGTGGCAAAAACCGGTAGATCGATCAACATTCCAGATGTGGAAAAAGAAGACGCTTGGGTCGAATTCATACCTGGCATTCGCTCCGGACTTGACGTACCTGTCAAGACTGAGCATAAAGTGCTTGGAGTTATAGGCGTAGATAGCAAAGAATTGAATTCTTTCAACGAAAAAGATCAAGAGCTACTTGAAATCCTAGCGTCACATGCTGCCATTGCAATGAGCAACTTGGAACACGTAAAGAACTTGGAGATGCAAACCCGAGAGCTTAGAGAGAGCCAAGAGAGGTTTAGACGGTTGTTTGCGAATAATCCTGAGGCCTCAGTCTACTTAGATACCGAATTCCACATAGTCGACGCTAATCCCCGATTCCTCAAGCTTTTCGGCTATGCAATTGACGAAGTCAGAGGCAAACACATCAATGACGTTGTTGTGCCAGACAACATGATGGAAGAAGCAAAGAGACTGGATGAAAATGCCGTAAAGGGTTATGTATACCATGATACGGTGAGGAAGAGGAAGGATGGCACACTAGCTCCTGTCTCCGTGTCAGCCGCATCATTAATCGTAGAAGACAAGCTAATCGGCTACATTGGCGTCTACAAGGACATTTCGGAAATGAAGAAGCTGGAGGAAAAACTGCGAGTTGTCGGCAGCCTCACAAGGCATGACGTGCGAAACAAGCTGACGGCAGTTGCGGGAAACGCGTATCTGCTCAGAAAAAGGTTTGCTAGCGACCCCGAAGCAACGGAATGGCTAAGAAGCGTTGAGGTGGCAGTTCGACAGTCAGAAAGGATCTTTGACTTTGCAGGAGCCTACGAGAAACTCGGCGTCGAACAGCTGGCTTACATGAACGCGAAGAAGATTCTCGACGAAGCTGTAGCATTGGTTCCAAACCTGAAAAACATCAGAATAGTGAATGAATGCGGCGGGTTGACGCTCTTGGCGGATTCGCTCCTGAGACAGCTTTTCTACAATTTGATCGATGACTCGCTCAAGTACGGCGAGAAGCTGACCCAAATCAGAATCCACTACGAAAAATCTGAAGATCAGCTGAAACTAGTCTATGAGGATAACGGTGTAGGCATTTCTCAGGATGCTAAACCCAAGCTTTTCAATGAAGGCTACACTACTGGCAAAGGTTCGGGCTATGGGCTCTATCTGGTAAGAAGGATGATAGATGTCTATGGCTGGACAATCGACGAAACAGGCGTGTCAGGCAAAGGAGCACAATTCACCATAGACATACCTAAAGCCAAACCAGACGGAAGACAAAACTACAGGCTTAGTGGAACCCAAGCCTAGACAGAACATTAACAGGAACCGCAATAACAAGAGAGAGCATCTTAGATTTCTATGTTCCACAACAGGTAGACTTTTGTCTGCATCAGGAAACCGCAGATTCTTATGAGGCTCGCAAGCTTGTTCGAGTCCGCAGGCATTATCTCTTTAACATAGGCGTCCTTTGTGCCGAATGGAAGATGACCTGAGAAGCCCTTCATAAATTGCGTGTGCCTGTGCTTTGCAAAGACTTCCTTTGGCGGAGACTGTTCCAGCTTTCTCAGTTAATACTGCGAATGGTTTTTCAAAAATCGTATAAGGGCAAAGAATGGATTGAGATTTGTGAATATCTGTTGTCTAATCTCGCTAGCTAAGTTTTTTAGATTGTTGTCACAAATCAGTTTTGCGAAGGTTGTTATTGTTGAGCACTGTTACGGCCTTTGACGGAACTAGAGTTTTGCTTTCCGAGAGAAGATGGGGGCATATTGTTTTGAGGCACCCAGAGCTGGAAAACAAACGAGCTCTTGTTTTAGATGCTGTTGCCAGCCCAGATGAAGCGTACTTTGACGCTACTGGAGCAGTTCATGTTTTGAAGAAGCTTGTTAACGGAGTATCAGACTTTATCGTGGTGATTTATGTCAGAAAAGGCAAGGAAGGACATATATGAAAGGCTTACTACACAAGTTTTGAACGAAAAAAGAGGAGGTATCGGCTATTCAAAAAGCTGGAACTCTTTTAGACATTGACTTCAGAAAGGTAATCGAGAGAATAGAAAGGAAGTACGGGTTGAAATTGCCTCGAAAGGTTATTACTGTAGATTATGGAGACGATTTGGGCGACCTCTTCATAAGGTTTAAGCATGCGAAAAGCACTGAAGGCGAACCAACCGAAGACGGTCAAGTGATTTTGCATTATGGCAAAAAGAAAGATATTGTAGCAATAGAAATCCTTAACATGGAAGCACTTTAGATTTGAACGTGTTTGTTCTTGCGGTTGAACATCATAGAAGATTCAGTATCGAAAACACAGTAACCCCAGAATCTTCAAAATCTCAAATAGGCTACAATCCATGCTTCAAACTCTAACGCATGAATTAAGGATCCAAACGTATTTTCTGCAAGTACCTTAGAACCCAACGACGCCTTTTCCAGAAACAACGAGCAACACTAGCCTACCAGCTTCAGAACCCAAGACTGCTCAGGGTACACTTCCACACATTCAGACACTGGAAAGCGAGACCATGGAATACCATAAAACCAAAGACAGATTGCACGTCCAAGACAGACTTCCACAAAAGCATAACAAGTACACTGATATACACGCACTTAGTGAACTTTGAAGGCGACGAGTATCATACCGCAACCGCTAAGACTTTAAAAGAAGATGAAAACCTTCTCAAAGCAGGGTTCGAATATGTCACAGAACGAGACGAAGTCAAAATCTACCGTAAGTGAAAATGAATTGAAAGTCATAGGCTACGATGACAAGGACCCGTTTGGACCCTGCTTCATTGTAACATCGCCAATGGGACACATTCTAAAAATCTCAGACACTTTCGCCGAGATGTTTCCGATGTGGGCTGGAAGAATACTGATCACCGCTGACAGCGAAGAATGGGCCTTGACCGCAGCCCAGACCGCAACTGGCCTGGCAACCAGCGTCATCATGTCGCCCGCTGAAGCAGGCATAGAAAAAACCGAACCATCAGATAAAACCCCGGACAACCGCGTAGGCGTCCTAATCCAGATCTACAACCGCAACAGGTTCGAACTCAAATCGCAAATGATACTCCGCATAGGACAATGCATAATGACTTGCCCAACAACCTCAGCCTTCGACGCCATGCCAAACGCCAAAAGAAAACTGAAAGTAGGCAGAAGCCTACGCCTATTCGGAGACGGCTTCCAGAAAAAAGCCCTAGTTGGAAACAGAAAAGTCTGGAAAATCCCAGTCATGGAAGGAGACTTCATCGTAGAAGACGCTTTTGGCACAGCCGAGGCAGTTGCAGGCGGAAACCTACTCATCTTAGCCAAGGACAAGCCTTCCGGACTCAAGGCGGCAGAAGCAGCGGCAAAAGCCATCAAAACCGAAGCAAGTGAAGTCATCTTGCCCTTTCCCGGCGGAGTCTGCCGATCAGGCTCAAAAGCTGGCTCAATGAAGTACAAGCTCCCAGCTTCCACTAATCATCCCTTCTGCCCCAAGCTGAAAGCGCTAGTTCCGGACACGCAGGTGCCTGAGAACGTGAACTGCGTCTACGAGATCGTTATCGATGGCTTAAGCGTTGAAGCGGTCAAGAAAGCTATGGGAGAGGGCATCAAAGCCGCCACAAGCGTGGGTGGTGTCGTGAAGATTTCTGCGGGCAACTATGGCGGAAGACTGGGTCCATACAAGGCTAGTTTGAAGGAAGTTCTGGGACTAGCTTAGGGCATATCCCAAATCATTTATCTTATTCCTTGTAAAGTAAGCTTACAATCAATAAATCCTCGTGAGAAAGCAGTTGAGCACATCCAAGAAAACCTCGCTCGAACTATTCAGACTCAAAAAGACACTGAACACGCTGGCGACTAAAGAAGGCCGCGGAACCGAACTCGTCTCAGTATATGTGCCTCCTGGAAAGCAAATTAGTGACGTACTGAACACGCTGAGAGACGAGTACGGCACTGCGTCGAACATAAAGTCCACGACCACCCGCAAAAACGTCATGGACGCCATCGTTAAGGTTCAGCAACGGCTCAAACTGTTCAAGGAGCCACCAGAGAATGGACTTGTGATATTCTGCGGCGCCATCCCTCAGAACGGTCCGGGAAGCGAAAGAATCGAAACCTACGTCGTATCCCCACCCGAACCGATACACATCTATCTTTACAGATGCGATGCAAGATTCCACACCGAATACTTGCAGGAGATGCTAAGAGAAAAGGAGACCTACGGAATACTCCTAATAGATACCTCAGAAGCCACACTCGCCACTCTCCAAGGCAGAAGACTCGACATAGTTTTGAAATTGACATCGGGGGTACCTGGAAAGACCCGCGCCGGAGGACAATCAGCCAGACGATACGAAAGACTCAGAGACATGAGGATTCAAGAGTTCTTCACCAGAGTAGGAAAGCACACCAACGAGACTTTTCTCCCGATCGAGAATTTCAAAGGCTTGATACTGGCTGGCCCAGGTCCCACCAAGTTGGACTTTGAAAAGGGCGAGTTCCTGAATTACATGCTTAAGGACAAGATCATAGGCGTGGTCGACACGTCGTACGTGGAAGAGCAAGGCGTGAAGGAAGTTGTGGACAGGGCTCCGGAGATAATGCGAAAAGTGCGTTACATTGAAGAGAAGAAGCTGATGCAGCAGTTTCTTTATGAGATTGGACATGATACTGGAATGGTGACTTATGGTGAAGAGGACGTTCGCAGATCCTTAGACTCTGGAGCCGTAAGAATACTGTTGCTTTCAGACGGGTTAGAGGTCTCAAGGGTTACGCTCAAATGCAGCGCATGCGGGTATCAGGAACAACAAACGGTGAAAAACCAGAATCTGATGAGCTTCGAACAGGAACTTTCTGGTAAACCATGCCCGAAATGCAGGGCGCCAGCGTTGGGAATATCGGAAAACCAAGATTTGGTTGACAACTTTGCACAGTTGGCCGAATACACGAACGCCGAGGTTGAAATCATATCGAGCGAGACAGAAGAAGGGCAAATGCTGAAGAACTCTTTTGGCGGCATAGTTGCCATATTGCGCTTCAAAGGCCAACATTAACCGGTTTGCCCCAGCAAAACACGTTCAACCTCACTTTTCTCAGCATCTCTGATCAACAACCTCTTTTGCTTTGATGTTAAACCAGATAGAAGCTCAACCTTCCGACGCAAAAGCTTGGAGAATTCTTTGACTATTTCCCTGTTAACCCTGCCTTTGACTGGTTCTTCTTCACAGAAAACCACGACTTCGTCGCCCTCAACAACAATCCTGAAACTCCTAGCCTTCGGCTTCACAAAGACCTCCACGATCACGCCATCTTCTGTTTGGGTAGTCTTCATGACTTTCTCCAAAGGACTGCAGTCCTCACCACTTTAAAAGCGCATGCATGGGACGGAAAAAGATAAGGGTCGAGCACGTTCTACATTCGATAAGGCGTTGCAAAGTGAAGCATCCGTCATCATACCTCGACTGGTACATCCACGTTCCAAAAGTGAAATTCGATTTCAGATCAAGTGGTCTAGCCTATTTCCAGTTTGATTTGAACCTCGGCGAAGTCGACTTAAGCGCCAACTATGCTCATGGAAACCCAGAGACAGCAAAGCTGCTCGCGCACAGATACAACGTGCAGTCTGAAAACGTCTTCATCTCAAGCGAAGGCGCATCCGGCCAAAACGCGCGCATAATTCGTTATCTCGCCGAAAGAAACAGAGACAAAACCGAGGCAATAGTCGAGTACCCTACTTATGAACCGCTACTGCGACAGGCACAAGAAAACTTTCCGCGTCTGAAACGACTGGAAAGAAAGGAGAAAGAAGCATACAGACTTGACGTAGATCAGTTAGGGAAGATCGCCTCAGAAGAAACAGCGTTGCTTGTGTTGACGAATCCTCATGCTCCGAGCGGCACCGTTGCCGACAGAAAAGAGCTAGAGGAAGTAATGGAAGTAGCAGAGGAATACGGGTTTTTTGTGGTTTGTGACGAGATATATGCAGAGTTCGATCGGAGCGCGGTGCCCACCGTTTTCTCTGTTAACAAAGACCTTGGCATAGTGACAACGAGCTTCACAAAGGCTTATGGTTTAGGCGGCCTGAAGCTTGGAACAGCATTAGCTAATAGTGGACTTATCGACGAACTCTATACGGACGTGTTGAACACGGTTGGCAACAGCCCCAACGTAGTGCAGTTGGTTGCTATCGAGCTTCTGGAGAAAGCCATGAAGAAACTTGAAGAACATAAGAGGAAATGGGTGCGAATCAAGAACGAGACTGAAAAGTGGCTGGAACAGAAGAGACTGGAGTATTCGCCGAGCAAGTTCGGCGTCACGTACTGGGTGAAGCTGCCCATAAAAGATACTTACAGGTGGATAAACGAGTATGCGATTCCAAGATATAGCGTAGCTCCCGTTCCTGGATCATTCTTCGTTTTCAAAGACGGTTATGAGCTTGCAAGGTCAGACAGGATCAGACTTGGCCTTGGCGCAATCAATCCAGATGAGCCAAAACTTGCAGAAGCGGTTGAAGTTATGGAGAAAGCAATCGATACATGGGTTGCAAAGTAATACTCTGGTTCTGAAATGGAAAAAGAATAAACGTTTCTTCAGCTTTCCTATGGTGAACTCTTAAACATTAGTGGAGGCGAAGCGTCTTGTCCAGGTTGGCAACCTACATGCGTATTCTATCGTTCGGCGTTCCATTCAAAGCCTTCACTCGGGACATTTGGCTCATCTGCATCTCCAACGTAGTAGGAGCCTTCGGCGAAGGCCTATACTTCTGGGTCTTCCCATTGTATATCAGGCAATTGCAGGCAGACTACATACAGCTAGGCCTAGTTTTCTCCATTCTCTACGGCATATCTGCTTTGGCACCTCTTCCAGGTGGAATACTTTCTGACAGGTTTGATCGCAAGAAAATCTTGATCTTGGGCTGGACTCCGTGGGTATTTGCCCCACTGCTCTACTCGTTCGCACAAAGCTGGACTCAACTAATTCCCGGCACAATCTGCTGGGGCGTTTCAATGCTCGGTGCTCCCGCCTTGAACGCCTACGTAATCACCGCTGTCAATAACAAGAAGAACCTAGCATCTGTCTTGTCTTTCGTTTGGTCCAGCTACTCATTCAGCTACATTTTCGCACCCACAGCGGGCGCTTTCATAGCCACCATCATAGGCATGCAGTGGCTGCTCCGGCTGTCTGGCTTGCTTTGTGCAGTAGCAACTGGCATATTCCTGTTCTTGCACAGTCAACATCCACGAAAGAAAGAGACGGAAATCCGAAAGAAGGATAGGCATAGTCCTGATGAGAGACGGCTTTGGCGGCTCATGCTGGTTTGGGCTGGCTTCTACACCGCTATAACATTCTTCATGACCGTGGGGAGAACTTTCGTGCCCACTTTCCTCGCAGAACAAGTCAAACTCAGCGAGTTTTACGTGGGACTGTTCGGTTCAATCAATTTCGCCGGCACGACCTTCATAGGTATCGCTGTGGGCAGAATGGGTGATAAGTGGCGAAAACCAAGAGCAATAAGCACATGCTTGCTACTATACTTCGTTTCGATGATACCGCTGCTTTTCATCAAAGAACCAACCCTACTAATGGCAAGCGCCTTCCTCTACGGCGGTGCAATAGTGACAGGATCCATCGTCAGCTCCTACGTTGGCACGATAGCACCTGAAAACAAACGAGGAATGTGGGTTTCCATCCCACAAATGCTAAGCCTAACTGCTGCCTTCGCAGCACCCTACTTGGGAGGCTACCTATATGCTCAATCACCAGTCTACGCTTTCCTCGTATCGATAGTTCCCATGCCTTTCCTTGCTTTGTCCGCGTTAGCATGGTTGAAAGAATAACCCAGCATTGAGAATAGCTTTTATATCTATGTGCTTGGTCGTTAGTCGGGAAAAGTGACAGCCCAATGGACTTTGCCACGGTTCTGTTCATAGCAGTCGGGTTGGCGATGGATGCCTTTGCAGTGTCCGTCGCACGTGGACTCTCAGCGGGACGCTTTAGAACAGGCAATGCTTTGAAGATGGCTGTGTCTTTTGGGTCTTTTCAAGCTTTTATGCCCGTGTTGGGATGGATGGGCGGACTTGGCCTCAGAAACGTGATTTCGGGCGTTGACCATTGGGTGGTTTTTGCGCTTCTGGGGTTCATCGGTTGCAAGATGATCTATGAGTCGGTCAAGTTGGGGGTAAGCGAAAAAGAGGCGAAACCCTTGAATGCACGCGTTCTTCTAGTGTTGTCGGTTGCCACCAGCATTGACGCTTTGGCCGTCGGTTTGAGCTTCGCGCTCCTGCAGACGTCAATTGCAGTTCCGATAATCATAATCGGAACGGTGACGTTCATTCTATCATTTCTTGGAGCATCCTTCGGCAGCAAATTGGGACGTTTTTTCGAAAACAAAATTGAGATCGCCGGCGGTCTCATCTTAATCGGAATTGGAATAAAAATACTAGTGGAGCATGTGGTTTAGCTATCTAGAAACGCAATAATCCACGAATAGAATTGTCTTGAAATCATGGATCAATGAATGCATGGTCAGCCGTGAGGCGGAAATATCAGCAACAGAATGATTATTGCCAAGAGGACTGTGTTCAAGAGTGATAGAGCTTCAGTTGATTTTCCTTTCCTCCACAAGTAAGCCAAGGACACGAAGCCAAAAACAAGCAGAACAACTATCACCGCAGGCAGAGAAATCATGAGATAACTCTGTTGCGTCTGTTCCTGAACGAGTTCACCCAGCATGACAACTGTTTTGTTTGCTATTTGCTATTAAGAGTTGTCAAAAACCGAGTAAGTCATAAGAACCTAAGAGAGCATTATGAGAAGAAGTGTTGAGGAGAATTCTGGTCAGTATGATAATGGTTGATGAAAAGGAAATAGAAGCACACCGTAAGAAGTGGCAAGACCTTCTGAGGCTGCGAGACTGGGACATATAGATCAAAATAGTGAAGACCAAGTGGAGAAAATCTGGAGACATAAAGATTGACCTAGAGGATAAGAAAGCGATTCTTCTGATAAATCAAGTCTCAAAATGCGAGAATCTGGAGGAATTAGTCGTTCACGAGTTATTGCATCTGAAACTCTACGGAATGGATCAAATAATCGAGAACCTCTTGTCCATTGTCTACGGAGAAAAAGAGAAGGATCCGAAGAAGGAGTTTGCCAGCACACAGTTCATGATGCTCTTGGAGTCAACGGTTGAAGACCTAGCCAAAGGCTACCTTGCAGCCAACAGAAACCAGAAAGCTCTTTCGTTCGGACGGTTGGAAAAAGCAGTCGGTGATGAAATCGGAGAAAGCTGAGACAGATTGCGCCCAATAAGCAGTCTGACAGCATGACAGCAATATCAGGCTCTTCTATCGCGTGCTTATCGGAATTCATTTAAATCGTCAGCGAGATATATGATGAACCATACGCGATTGGACATGAGCGTGTAGGTCCTTAGTATGAGTGAGGCAATCGCCGTAAAGAAGTATGTTGCAGAACTCATTGGCACGTTTGTGCTGGTGTTCATGGGCTGCGGAAGTGCGGTGCTCGCGGGCAAAGACTCCCTTAACTTTGGGCATAGGCTCTGTAGGCATATCGTTCGCCTTCGGCCTATCCTTGCTGGCGATGGTGTATTCCATCGGAGGCGTTTCTGGATGCCACATCAACCCAGCGATATCTATCAATGTTTGCTACGGGCAAAATGAAACTGAAGGACATGATAGCTTACATAGTAATGCAATGCGTCGGCGCCATCATCGCGGCGACCTTCCTCTATGTGGTTGCGCTTGGTAAACCCGGGTATACGCTTGCCATCAATGGTTTGGGTCAGAACGGCTATGATACTTCTTCCCCAGCGGGGTTTTCCATGACCTCGGGGTTTGTGGCAGAAATTGTCTTCACCTTCGTTTTCCTGTTGGTTGTGTTTGGCTCAACTAGCGAGAGAGCCCCAAAAGGCTTCGCTGGCATCTCGATCGGGTTGAGCCTAGTCCTCATACACCTCGTAGGCATACCTATTACTGGTACATCGGTAAACCCTGCGAGAAGTCTCGGCCCAGCAGTCATAGTTGGAGGCACTGCACTAAGCCAGCTTTGGCTGTTTTGGGTGGCGCCCATAATCGGGGGACTTCTGGCCGCTGTTGTCTGGCGGATCATCAAATAAGAATAAGCTTGTGTGCCTAGGGCTACCTACAGTTCTTCGAGTGCTTTCAGAACTTCCTCAGAGTGCTGCTTCACATCGACTTTCGTGAAAACATGTGTTATCTTGCCGTCTTTGTTAATGATGAAGGTCACTCTCTTTGCAAGAAAGCCTCCAACTCCTAGGACACCGTAGGCTTTGGCAACTTCCTTTTTGTGGTCGCTCAGAATGGTAAATGGCAGCATGTATTTTTCAGAGAATTTCAAATGTGATTCTACGCTGTCGAGACTGACTCCAATCACAACCGCGCCTTTATCTTGAATAGGCTTGTAATCGTCCCTGAAACTGCAAGCCTCCGCAGTGCAACCTGATGTGAAGTCTTTCGGATAAAAGTACAAAACCACAACTTTCTTCCCAAGATAGTCCTTCAGACTGACTGGTAAACCGCGTTCATCCAGCAAGGAGAAATCAGGCGCTGTGTCCCCAACTTTCAGCTCAGTCAAGAGTCCTCACACTAGCAAAGAACTGTGTTTGACAAGGATTTAGGCGTTTTGTCAGGGTTTCTGATGACTATTTCAAGAGTCGTGTTATTTTATTTGCTTTGACTTAGGGAAGTGCTTCAGAATTCTTTTGATGAATTTGTTCTCGAAATCTAAAGCTTCCATGGTATCTGTGACCTCCTCAACAACCTCGTCCTTCGTGTACTTTGCTAATTTTCCAGTGACCTCGTCAAGGGCAATTCCGCAGGAATACAAGTGTATTCCATCTTTGCTTGGGGAGATCACGACGTGCATTCCAGATCGTTGAGCTGCTTTCACATATTCGCCCAGACTGAAAGGAAACAGCAACGTTTTCAACACGAGTGGCACTAACGCGCCTTCGCTCGCAAGAATGGTTGTCTTCCCATCTCGACTTGATTCTTCTTTCTTTATCCTTAGCTTCATCTCTTTCAGAGCTTCGTTGCAGAAACTGATTACTTCATCAACGGGCGCGTCTTTTATGAGAACCTCTTTTTCCAAACAAACGGCGGCGTGCACCATTCAACCTACACCTGAGGCTATAGTCTATTCTCTCTTCCTTTTATTGTTTATTTGAAAGCTCTCTGTCTAGTTTGATTATTCTGAAGCACGTGTTGACTCTAGCCTGGGGGACGCTGGGTTTCTGAATGCTGAATCTTCTGCTCTCTTTTCTTCATTTCATTGTAGAGGTATTCAAACCACTCTGCCATCTGTGGACGGTTGAAATACTTCCTCAGAGCCTCAGTCATGGGCTTCATCCTTTCCCAACCCACAATGATCGGGCTACTAAAGAGGTCATCAACCAATTCAATGTCTACAAGTTTCCTATGCAAAAGAATACCAACTCCTTCAAAGAACATGCTGTACATCATGAACGGCGCATAATCTGGCGATTCCATAAATTTAGAAAATGAACCATACTTGTGCAAGAAGCCTTCAAAGTCTTTGAATTCCAGATTGAATATTTTTGGGTCGCCCTCTACAAATTCCTTGCTACCAAGAGTCGAATACAGTCTCATAACAAGGTCTGTCTGTCTCACTCTAGTTTGATGTCGAATCTGAAGAACATAGTAAATGGCTGCAATGAAAACACCTGCACAAGCAACAACTATGGAGATTGTCTGTATATCAACCATCATTGACACCCAAAAGACCAGATTAGACGAGATTAGTATAAAAAACTGAATGTGGAAAACCGCTCACAGTGGAAAATGTTTTATCCATGGTACGATGTAACGGTCACAGTGATGATGCAAATGGCTAAATGCCCTAAATGTAAGAAAGAAGTCAGTACACCTAAAAAGACTTGGAAGATGGCTGGTCGAAAAGACAAGAGTGGCAAGAGAACAGAGCTCACAATCGGCTTGTTTAATTGCTGCGGAAAATCATTCAGATCCGTCCTAAACAAAAGAAAAATCTAAGCTGACAAAGACCCCCACTCACTTTTTCTATTTTTTGCAGTCACAAACATCAACGTCAGCCTAATTCCTTCCTACGTGTGCTGAACATTCTGAACAACAACAACTCAGAGATTGACCGTTTGACGCGAAACTTGATTCTGTCCCGCTTCTCGAAAATGCTGGTGGACCGGTGAGTATCCGCATAGTTTTTTATTCCATTTGGATTTGAAGTGTTTCACTCAGCGCGCGCCCACCATGTAGTCCACATAGTCGCGCGCGCACCAAAAGCAAAAGAACACTATCCCGAAACCCTTAAGGCAATGTTCTACAGATAGTAATCACAAATAGAGGAGAGAGGAAAAATGAAAATAGTTGCAAGAGCCTTATCCATATTTATTGGTATACTCCTTGCTGCAAACATCATTGCGATCTCAGTCACCCCATGTTTTTCGTTGGAACCCCACAACGCGAACGCCATGTGGGTTGAGCCCGCCTCCGTGGGCTTTGGCCCCGCGAACGCCACGGTTGGCACAAAGTTCAACGTCACGGTGACCATGAACATCACCCAAAACGTCTTCACGTATGGAGTCGGAATGAAGTACGATAGGACAACGTTGAAGGTGAGTAAGGCAGGCTTCACCAAGCCGCCAACCAGCGAGTACATGACGGGCTACGCTACCACGGCTTCAGGACCAGTAATCGACACAAGCTACCTTCAAAACGGCACCATACTGGCAAGCGAATCATGCTCAGGCATGGACTTCATACCTGGACCTCACAGCGGGACCCTCATATGGATAGAATTCGAGTTCGTGCAAGTGCCGACTCCTGGACAAACACTACCGTTCAACATAAGCAGATACGTAAACCAAGGCGACACGACCGTGGCTGACGACTACCTAAACACTCTCACTTTCACGGCACACGATGCAATCTATACGGTTGAAGGACCAATCGCTCCACCCTCACTTTCAGTCACCATAAGTCCACATTCAGGCTTGGTTGGCGTAAACCAACCGCTACCCTTTACGTCGAACGTCACTGGTGGAAAATCGCCTTACACTTTTCAATGGTTTTTGAACAACACTCCGGTTTCAGGCGCAACTTCAGACAGCTGGGCATTCTTACAGAGCACAACGGGTACTTCCACAGTGTCCTTGAATGTTACGGATAGCGATGGAACGACTGTAGAGTCGAACACTGCCACAGTGACCGTGATATTAAAACTCCTCCTAGGCGACATCAATGGAGACGGCAAGGTAGACGTCTTAGACGTTCGAAATGCCTCAAGGTCCTTTGGATCCTATGGTCCAAACTACCTATATCCAGGCTCACCACCCAGTCCGGGATGGAACCCCAACGCCGACTTCTTCGGCGACAACAGAGTTGACGCTATGGACCTTGTCTTAGTATGCAGGAACTTTGGAAAAAGCATCAATCCCTAAACTCTTTTTTTGGTAGAAACCCATCTGGAGCACCGCAGATGATCTTGAAACCTGTAAGGCATTAACTACTGATAACTTGCATGGTGCTATTTGACCATGGTTACGAACAATACAGAGTGGATCTATTGGACTCTATGACCTTCTGGTCAATCCCCTCGCTGTTCGTTCGACTGCTCAGTCGTTCCTTTGTCTTGTTCACTTTTCTGATTTCGGCTTCTATTATCTTCTCATTTGTGTATATGCAATATTGGCAAGTCGATTTGAAAAATATTCCCACCTTGCTCCTTTGGGGTTCTCGGCTTTGAAGGGGGAATTTTCATTCTTGTGTCTTTGGTGGAATCAGATAAGGGGAGGACAAGCTCGACACCCGCGTTACCTCCAATCCTCTTGAAACCGCTCATGTGAAGTCTTCCATCCTTTTTGATCTTTGAGGCTTCTCAGAAGTAGGTGACGATTCTTCCATCGTGGCGCCTTTTCTTGAAGAAAATAGAACTTTCTTCTATAAGTCTGTACGACAAACCATATATCTCGAATTCGGCGTAATATCACGCACTTGATTCGAGGAAGGAAAAATGAAGAAAACATTAGTTGTGACAATAATAGGTCTTCTATGCTTATCAATGTTTTCTATAGCACACGCGCCACCACCGACAACCCATCCGTACATGGGAATTGAGCATGACGCCGGATTCGGCGCGCAAATGAGTGCTGGCTTCACTCCAGACGTGTGGCCAGTAACATGGGGTCCAAGCCCACAGAGTGCAGAAGGGTCGGGCTTCACTGCTAGTCTCATTATCAAGACCCTAGACGCGGCCTGGGACCTCTGGAACGCCTCGTTCACACTGAGCTACAACAGCACCGTCATAGATGTCAACGGTGGCTTGGGGAACATCACGATAGACTCAAACTGGCTTGGAAGTACTAAAACGTACGCGCCCGGCATGATAACCATTCACGTTCAGAACTATAGCAGCACAGCAGCTGGCAACGTGCCCGTTGCAGAAGTGAAATTCACCATAAAGACTCAGGGAAGTGTTCCACCACTACCATCAGGACACTACGACGAGAGCAAGCTGACCTACGGCAACGTCAAGTTCTTCGGCCACAGCAACACACCGATACCAGCTGGCGCATCAGACTCTCGGGGGCGCGCCAAGATCTACGCCAAGTGCACGCCTCTACCCTACCTTAGGGTTTCGCCAGGATGCATCGTACTCGATCCACCGCCAATAATAGACAGCACATTCTTCGTTAACGTTACATTGACAAACATGACCATGCTCTTGCACGATGTAGCCGTCCAGTTCAGACTGCAATACAACAGCACAGTGCTCTCGCTTGTGAACGTCACGGAAGGCCCGTTCCTGACAAACCCAATATGGGACAAGTACGGGACAGTCTTCGCCAGCGTGAATACCCTCGGGGACCCAGTGTTCGGAGACCACGTAGCAGTCCTTGACTTGCTCTTACCAAACGGCACTGGTCAGTACGACCAAGCAGTATTCCCTAACACAATCGAAAACCCGTCAGTTGACAATCAGACGCTAGCAACATTTTGCTTCAAAGTCTTGGTGAACAGCCTCTTCAACGGCGTAAACTTCTCGACGTACCTGAACCTACCTCCATTCTGGTTACCCGAAGACAATATATTCATCGACGAGAACGCAAGCTACATACCCAGTGAGCTAGGAATCAACGGAACAATCAGGATGCCTGGAGACGTAGACACTAATGGCAAGGTTAACGGAAATGATGTAGCCTACGCTGCATATCATTTCGGGTCGTATGGTCCAGACTTTCTGTACCCAGGTTCCCCTGCCAGCCCAAGTTGGTACCTGAACGCCGATGAGAACGAAAACAACAAGATAGATGGAAAGGACATATGGCTAATATCCCATGCCTTCGGAAAAGCCTACCCATAACTTTTTTTTCGTCACGCGATCTAGGGTTTGGACTCTGTTGCCATGTCCAATAAGTTAACCGTATCTTAGTGCGAGGTTCTGCTGACTCTTAGGGGCTTGAGTGATTTCTGCAGAGGTTTGTTAATTAGCTGAGCTTTCTGGCTAGTGCGTATGTGGTGGAATGGGTTTCGTGCCCCTAAACAGTTCTGGAATGGTGACTATCTGAATTTTCGGACATTTATGACTCCATGCTTCTGATTTGCAATATCACAGGCAGACTTGCAATGTATTCCCGACCCTGGGATACACAACTTTCAACCCCATCTATGGCTATTACTTCTTGTTTTGCACAGCCATCATCTGGAATGCCAAGAAGCTTTTTCCTCACGATCTGTTGGAGCTCTTCGTCACTAATTGAGGGCAGATCCATAATGTCAACCCCATTCTGCTTGGAACCAACAACCGAGAAATGCTGTTTTCCAAAGGCCTGCGCCAATTTTCCCTCGCTTGTTTCAACGATTTTCGTAGCTTGCAGATATTCTTGACCTCTCCTACGGGAGTAGTGTCGTAGCTTGAGCAGAATGAACCAAGTCGCCGCAAATACACGTCAGCATTAAGTGGAGAACCTCAGGCCACGTTGCCGTACCAACGTCCGAACTCAACATCTTCTGTTAGAAAGATATTTGCGTTTCCCGCGAGGTGACAAGGCCAGTAATACCATTCAAGAAGCATATAACGCTTTTTGGACCTGACCCAAATTGGGAGTGGACCGGTGGGGATTTGAACCCCAGACCTCCTGAGTGCAAGAAGCTTGAAATTGAAGAGCAATGGGCAAACTTTGGCTTTTGGCTGCTTAAAACACACACAAAAGCGCATGCAAAGGAGATTCTTAGATATGCAAAGAAATTCTACCTTATTCTGGAAAAACCAAGCCTAGCCTCACAGTTACTGATGTTGTCCAAGGATGTTAGGAGAGTGACAATGAGTTCACTTAGCAATCTATCCAAGTTTCTAGGAGTCTATGAAAACTGGAAACAGACAATCAAAAACCATGGTTTGAAATGGGAAAACACCTCCAACCTAGAGACGTTTCTCAGTATCTTGAACAGCAACCTGGAAGAGACAGAGTCTTGGCTTAGACAAGTAATCCAGAAGCTGCCAAAAAACTACTCAACAGTCTTGGTTTTTGATGTCCTAACAGGATTAAGACCCAGTGAAGCAGCAATATCATGCAAACTGATAACAGAACTTTCTGAGAAGAACAAACTGGACCTATACCTTGACAAGGATTTGATGATGTTACAGCATTTCAGATTTCCTGACTTGTTCCTCAGAAAATCAAAGAATGCATACATTTCCTTCATAACACCTGAATTGCTGAATGTGGTGATAGAAACAAAACCAAGAATCAAATACTCAGCAATAGACACAATGATAGGGAGACAAGGCTTCAACACTAGAACAAAGCAGCTAAGAAAACTCTATGCAACAAAGCTGAGAAACGATCTACCTCAAGAAATGGTTGATCTGTTGCAAGGAAGAATAAGCCAGACCGTATTCATGAAATTCTACTACAAACCCCTCTTGAAAGATATCCAACAGAAAACAATCCAAGCACTTCAACCACTCCAGCTAGAACTCCTATCTTTGATTCAGTGAGCCTCTAAGCAACATTCCTAGGATACTATTGGAGCCCATCTTTCAAAGAACTTAGAGACAGAACACTCAAAGCAATATCAGAACTGGAAGAAACACTCAACTAATGTCGAATCAAATCGAAACACTTCTGTCTTTTTCTGTTTTGGAACACTATTAGGGCTCTATAGGGTCCAAGGATGATTGCGGAGAAGATTGTACTACTGCGGTGAAACAGAATAGAGAATTCCTATTTCGCCATTGGTTAAGGCTCTATTGTAGATTCTGACTTCATCAATCAATCCTTCAAAGAAGTCTGGTTCAGTATAAGGATATGCGCCTATTCTCGGGTTGTAGGCTGGTCCAGGGTTATAGAGATAGTAGTCTGGTATACTGTCATTTTCACCCATCAATACTCCATCAACATAGATTCTAAGGGAAGCACCCTTAATCCATACGCCAGTGAAACAGTGCCACGTATTTGGTGTTAGTGGAGTAGAATAAACATCCCATATTGATGCATCCTGTAGTTTTACACTGAAGCTTGCCAAGTTGGGATATCTTCCAGACACTGACCCATCAAAAGGTCTTTCACCATTGTGAAGAACAAATTCTCCATTGTAACCATTGTGAAGGACATAGCCTATTTGATCGAATGGAGATTTTATCCAAGCTGAGACTGTAAGTGAAGTAATGCCAGATATATTCAATGGAGATATGCTGACATAATCATCTGCTCCATCAAACTTCAAAGCATGTCCGATTTTTCCTGTGTCCCATGTAGGACCATAGATCGTGCCATTATTATTGTTGCCAGAACTATCTGAAGCAGTGTTTCCACTTCCTTCATCGAACTTCCAATATCCAACCAACCCAGGAGGATACACTCCTCTTTTGAAGTCAATTGCTAATGAAGCATTCATTGGAGGGGCGTCTGATTCAACGTTCAACCATGCTTTAAGGTTCTGTTGTCCTTGAACGACAGCGTAAATGTCATTGCTGAAAGTTACATAACTTGTCTGATATGTTGCATTGCTGAGTTGAAAATCTAAGGCTACGGAATAGTTGATTGAAGCATGATTCTCCACTGTTATGTTGAATACTAGACTCTCACCAGGATACAGTCTCAATTCTGAAGGATAGCTCAGTATCTCGATGGGTTCTTCAATTCTTACAGGTATGGTTAGAGTTCTCCAAATCTGGTCAGCCAAGACGCCTATCCCAACTCCAGAAATCAACAAGACAACAATCAACCATAATGGGATCATGTGTTTGCCAAATCTGAGAACTTTCATGCAGTGCATCCCTCAGCGTATTATGGACAGGGATTGCTTTTATGATTTGTGACACCAAATTGGTGCTCGGAAACCCACTTTTCCCAAATGACAGTAGCACCAAATTAGGTCTACAGAATGTTGGAAGGTGAAGGCAAGTTCATAAATAGACCAACCCAGACAGGTGGAAAACTTTATGACAAGTATTTTATCTATGTCCCCACTGAAGTTGCTCGGGACGGTTTGTTTCCTTTTAAGACTAGCGAACCAGTTAAGGTAAGAATTGATGTTGAGAACAGGCAACTTGTTATAGAGAAGCTGAAATAACCTGTCAAAAAACCATTCTATTTCTCATGACAAATCACTAGTTACTTCAGCCGAGTTCTTACAACTTGTGAAAGAACCTTCTATAACCAAGTACATCTAGGAAACTATGTTTCTCTCTGCAAAGAAATCAAGGGCTTCTTTTTTGTCAGAATGTTCAAAGTTTGAGTAGATGATTCTAGTTAGCTCTTCAATTGGAATCCATGAGACTGAAAGGAGATACTTCTCAATGTCTTCTTGACTTCTCCACCCAATATCCTTGTAGATTTCCTTGTAGTCAGCGTACTCCTTGATTTTGTAGAAGTACAGCCTACTCTTGGTGACAAAGAATGCTGAGGGAGAACAGAGAAGCACAATCAGTCTCTTGCCTTTTTCCATAGCTACTTGGATACCAACGTCAACCAGTCTTGCCAGTTGATTCCTGTAGGGATTAAATGTTGTTTGAACAGAAATGTCAGACATGAACTTCATTTCAATGAGGATTAGGAGATTACCTGTTTCCACGGCAAAGTCAACATGAGTATTTGTTTCCAGAGTTTTTCCTCTCTTTATATGGTCTATTGCCTGTTTCCTAAGATACCTCACTGGATGCTCAGCTACATGACCTGCAAGCCATTTCAGATATCCTTTTGGAGGTGGAAATTGCTTCTCAAAACTGAGTCTTTTTATCCTGCCAACGTCTATCTTTATGTCAGCTAGTCTCAACATTTCTTGGACTATTCTTGCTTTGTCTTCTCTCAAACAGAGTGGTGCAAAAACGTAGAAAGTGATGAGCTCTTCAGCCTTGTCATATTGGTTAGACTTTTTGTCAGGAGCTTTCCCCTCTTCTGTGAGGGTTTTTCTTGCCTTGTTGGCATTGCCAATCCAGTCTTTGTAGTTCCAAATTCTGTCTTCAGAAAGAAGAGGTTTCTTTGCGAGTTCCTCAAAAAGCAATCTCATAGACTAGCACAATTGTTACGGTCCCATGAACTGTTATTTCTAACTTTCGTAGTCATAAACATTCCAGAGACTCCTTAGAAAGAGAAGGTTATGGACACACCAACTCAAAGTATATAACTGATTTGAAATCAAAGGAATAGCTAGTGGTTTGAATGGTCTCAGATGAAGAGAGGAATGGTTATGCTGTTGTTCAAGATTTCTATTCCAAAAGAGCTGTTGCTCATGCAAGTTTCTTCGTTGCAAGCGTTTTTGGTTCATTCACAATTTTGACATTCATGGAAAGATGCTATGAAAGACTGAGTAGTAATGGGATTGCCAGTATAATGACATTGGTTCTTCTATCTCTCACTTACTGGGCTATCGGAGGACTAGGCTTCTATTCCTTCATGAACTTCAGCAATTATTCTAATCTTGCTCAGCATGCAGAACAAAAAGGGGCAGGCAAAGTAGATAAAGAAATCAGAGATGAGGCTAGGAAAATACAGGGAAAAGCTACGGGATGGTTCGCTGACATAAAATCATCTAAACAATTTGCAAGACATAATTTACTTATGTTTCTACTGGCTTACCTTGCAGTTATCATATTTGCTTTCACTGCTTTTGTACTCGGATTACTATGACCTGTGGAAGAATCTCCAAACTATGTTGAGTAGGTAGAACCGTTGTGAGAGAGAGATTACAAACATAGAAACTTACATACATTGTGCATACACCCACCCGTATACAGACACAATAACATAACACAAAACCAGAAGTTCAATGCATGTAACTCTAGAACTAGGATGAAAACTTCTAGGGAGTCCCTGAAATCATCTTTCTTGCAAATCCTCGCAAGTTTGCAGATGCAGAGCAAGAATGCTCAAGTCATGTTGTTAGAGTCTTTTCTCCTTCAGATTCCCCAAGACATTGTGAGTCAGGGCTTAACTTGTAGCCGTTTTTCTCGAAGAATCTCTTGACTCTTTCATCGTCTGCAATTGCTGAAACTGTAACCTCGTGTAGGTTGCTTTCCAAAGCTTTCTTTTCAAAGTATTCCAGCATCTTTTTCCCGAATCCCTTGCCTTTCGGGTTTGAACATATGCTAAGAAGATTTCCTCGACCAAACAGAACAGCAGTACATACCACTTTGCTGTCTTCATACAATCGGTATATCCATTTGCCTTTTTCTTCTTCATCTTCTTCTTCAGCAAAAGAGAGCACATCAATCCCTCAGCTTATGGAACTATCTCTCTTCATCTTAGGCGTTCAAGCTATTACATTTTCGTGACTTTGGAGAACCCGTAGTTAGCTTACGTGAAAGTTGAAGGTGTAGTCTTAGGACTTCTTTTCTGAGTACTTGGCCCAATTATACATGTCGATAATTCTTGTTGGTCTCAAAGAATATTTTCTGCTCAGTCCTTCTACCTGATTGTTCATAGCATTCAAAATCTCTTTAGTATTCAATAGAAATCCCAAGTAGTCTTTTCCATCATTGCCTTGTTCTCTGTGATACTTGTGATAATGATTTCTTATGTTCGTGTCCCACATCATGAATAGACTTGGACAGCATAAATGAAGGATTTTTGATGTTGCAGTGTAGCTGACATTTTTTGGGTTGGCTTTCTTGTTTGTGGCATCTTTCAGTTTTGCTTTTGGCTGGAATTTGGCATTCATTAGCTCATCAAAAAGGCTTACTATTTGTTCTTCTTGATTTTTCAGTTGTATTGATTTTAGATTCTCGGATCTCAACGGCTCAATTCTATAGGCGAATCTTTCATCCTTCAGTTTCTGGAAAATCCTTGTGACACCAGCCTCTCCAAGCCATCTCTGCATTTGTCCCCATGTGATAATGAAGGGTCTTATTATTCTCGTTCTATGTATTTCTTCTAAATCTTTCAATTTCAGGTTACCGAACTCGATTATGCAATTCCTGTAAATGCAATCAATTATCCAGTATTTCTTAACCATCTCATCGACAGTTTGGACAAAATCACTCGATCTAGGAACCCTAGTTTTCTGTATGTCTACAACCTCTTGTTCAATAACCAAACATCATTGTTGTTTGAGGGCAATTTCTGATTCCACTGCGTCGTAAATACTAGGACACTGCTTTCTAAGACTTGTGCAAGAGCCTTCAATTGAACATTTCATGAATAGCAAGCCTTCAACCCTTCTTTGTGCATGGAATCTCAAGTCAAGACCAGATTGTCTTCCTATGTTTCCCTGAAAAGACATCTGTCAAATCCTCGTTGAACATAGCTCCGATAGGCAGATTTCATCAATTCATATTCACTTTCATAGCCATATTTGGACCACATCTCATCCAAAACCAGATGTCCTAGAGCTACTCTTACGTAGTCAGTCAAAGTCTCTTGATAACCCAGATGAGACCACTTTCTTATCCAAGTTCTTATGCCGTCGGGATCATGATAGAAATCCTCATATCTGTGGCTCCAATGCCCAAAAACCTGAAGATCTCTATCCATTCTATCATGCACAGTATCAGTCATAGTGTTTATGCATATGATGCCATGCTCTCTAAGGTATTCATCGAATTCCAGATGAACTCTCCTTGTTGGCAATGCAATCGCTTCCTATAGGTCCAGTTGTCTTTTCCCTCAAGTTTCTAGTAGATACTTCTCTTCTATCACACATTGTTTCAGATCTCTCTTACTGGCAGTCTCTTCGTGAATATACAGATTTACAGTGAAAATGTAAATGGTCTTGTCACCTACAACTAGCCTCTGAGGGATCTCTGCCGAACTCAATTTGAATACAAGATCGCATTCGCTCACATTGAAAATGACAAGATAGGCGGAGGGTTCACCGTAGTCTTTTGCATAGCTGTAAGCCTGTATTATACCCTGTCGAATATGGCTTTGAGATCTGCTTTCGCCATCAAAGACTTTTATTTCCAATGGTATGGGTTTCTTCTCAACGATGGAAAGGACGTCAGCTTCCCCTGAAGGAGAACTGGGCTTTGAAAAAGGAAAGTTTATTCCTTCGTTAAAAAGGTATGATCGAAGTGCTCTGTCCAGAGTGTCCTCTCCCTTTGATGTATTGTCTTTGTAGAGACAGTACACTTTCTTTTTCTCAAACCATTCAGTCTTGAGCTTGAAGCGAACTAGGAGATACTGAAACGAATCTATGCCAACAATCCTCTCTTCTATATATTTACAAACTGGTACAAAGAATGCTTCCATTGCTTCTCTAGTCATGGTGTCCACACTTCTGCTGGCTGATATAAAACACATTAGTTGAAAGGGATCTTCATTTGTCTCCACCATATGTCGTAAGATTGAGAGACAGGTCTTCACTTTCTCCAAATATGATGAAGGAAGTATTATTCTCCTACTAGTTTTCATGCTTTCCATTAGCGGTTTAGGGTCAGGCAGGTTCTTGGTGAGCTCTCCTAGGATTGATTTCAGCAATAGGTCGTTGTTTAGAAATTCGAAGAATATCTTCAGATTACTCAAAACAGTGTCGACTCTTGAATCTAGAGCATCTTGAACTCTGTTTTTGAATACATGTTGGAGTTGAAACACTGCACTCATAGCAGTTCCCAGTTACTTACTAATCAAGTGTCTAAAAAGGATTGCATACAGGCTTCACTTTCCCGTTGATTTGATGGATGATTAGTGAACTTGGTTAATTAGTGACTGTGTGTAGGTAGAGAGATATCTCAAGTTTTCTTAGAACGTGGACCATGTTTCTTTAGAAGTTCCTCAATGCTTCTATAATGTTCTGATCTCTTGTTTCTTGACGTCTTTGTTGCTTCATCTACAAGTGGCGGCGATGATGTCATGAGATTGATGCCCTCAAGAACCTGCCCACACCTTTGACAGACAAACTCTCCAGTCTCCCCATCATAAACTGTCGCGCAAAGTTGTCTCCCAGTTCTTACGCATGAAATGCAATATGGAGTTCTGAGATTCTGAAGCAATATTCTAGGTGTTACGGTCATCTTAACCTCTTGTAGAGCAGTTATCAATTCTCGATTTTGCGGTGGTAATACAAGTTTCTCGAATATTCTTTCCATATAGTCTTCAACTCTCTTTCCCAGCTCATACGTAAGGAGGAACTTTTTCGTCTTCTTTTCAGCCCTCTTTAGTTGCATGTCCTTTTCCTTATCTGTCATCATTAACGCAATCCACGGAAATTCCCAGCCAGAGGAAGGGGGCTCAGTTTTTCTCATTCTGTACATTGCCTTGTGCCCTTTCCGTTCCCAACTGAGTAGTCCTCTGTTAACCAAGTCTTTCAACGTAGAACCGACTGTATTTCTATGAAGCTCTGTCTCCCTTTGAATGGCCTCAAAGCTTTTCGGTTCTTTACACAGAATAGCATAGATTCGCTTGACGCTTTTGGGTGAGGGTCCATGAGGTCGTGGCATCTTAACCGTACTAAAAAACTCTCAGTCTCTCTTATGTTTTCCCCTATTATTGGATGTAAAACAATGAAAAACAAATTCCTGTTTGCAAGGGTTGAAGAATCAGGCTACAGGCTTCTTAAAGAAGTAACCCAAGCCCGTGGTGAAAGCGTCAGCAGTTTTGTAAGGCATGCTGTAAGGATCGAGCTTGCCAAACTCTCAAGGGTCCTTAATGACGATGACAAAAAAATCCTCAAGTCGGCATTCAGAGACAGATAGAAGGGAAAACAAGTAATGAAAAACAAAGCCACACCCCATTTTTCCTCTTTCTTAGGAGGAAAGAAAAACGGTCGATGAGATTGCTTTGAAGACTGCTGCAAAAGGATACTTTCTACAAGGCTTGAATATCATTCCAGTCAGAGGAAAACAGCCACTAATCCGATGGGAAAAGTGGCAAACTGAGAAGCAGACTGAAGCAAACTTTGACAGTCTACCCTGGGACGAGGCTGACGGTTTTGCAGTAATCGGGGGATCAAGAGTTAAGGATGGCTTTTACATTTGCGCGATCGACTTTGATGTTAAGAATCTATCCCCAGAGATTGTTGGAAAAGGAAGGGTAATTCTGAACAAATTCCCGATGACAAAAATGGAAGAGACTCCTAGCGGAGGGCAGCATTGGATATATCTTTGCCACACTAAGCCCAAAACGGTCTCCATCTATCACAATCAATGTGCTTTGGAATTACTGGGAGAGAATAAGCTGATTATAGTGTTTCCAAGCGAAGATTACAAGCGACTCAATGACAACAATCCTTCAGAAATTAGCGACATAGAAATAGTTTTCATCCGCATACTAAGAGAAAGTGGTTTTGCAGAATCGAGTGCCTTGGATTCATGGTTTGGTCAAGCTTCCCAGAAGCCATACGAAGGAGCAGCCCCACCCTGCATTACACGACTGCTGAAAGATGGTGCATCTGAGGGAATTAGGAATGAGACGGCAATCCGACTGAGTAGCTACCTATCCAATTTCAGAAGACTCTCAGATGACAGGATACTACAGAAAATGCAGGAATGGAATAGTAACAACAGCCCACCGCTTGAAGAATCCGAACTTCGCAACATAATAGAAAGCTCAATCAATGGCAAGTATGTTTATGGATGCAGCGATTCAATCCTTGAAAAATACTGCAAACTTGATATTTGTCCATTGAAACCAAAAAACACAACAATCTCTGAGAAGATCAAGACTGCACCTTTCTTCGAACTGCCTGATGGATGTTTAGCCGAACAAGGCTTTGATGGAAAGCACACTTATTTCTTAGTTTTCGATCCTAAGACTTGCACAGTGGAAAAGCAGAGTGAAATCAAAATCGATGAAATAACTTACAAGCCTATTGAAAATGAAGAAGCCATTTTGGGGCTAACTCTTTTTCCATGTGAAGCCACTGACTTTGGAACTGACAAAAAACTCTTGGAAGAGATTACCGTTTACATGAATAGGTGGCATGAAACACCGTCAGAGAAGGACAGAAAACTCGATGCACTCTATGTACTGCTTACCTACATTAGCGACATTCTACCAAAAGTTCCTTACAGAAGGATGCTTGGTGCGTTAGGGAGAGGGAAATCTGCTTGGATTGACACGGTAGGCTCCATTTGCTATAGACCCATAAGATTGGCAGGTTGCGACACTGACAAAGCAATTTGTAGAAGACTGAACATTTGGAGAGGCACAGCTTTGATTGATGAAGCTGATTTTGGCAAAACAGATCTCTATGCGTTCATTACCAAGATTCTCAATCTTGGATACGATCAAAAGCAAGGTTTCTATCAGAGATGCCAAGATGAGAATTCAACTCAAACCGTCACATATAGAGTCTATGGGCCAAAACTACTAGCCACAAGAGACCGATATACAGATCAAGCCTTAGAAAGCAGATGCATAACAACAATTGCCCATGAAAACAGCAAATCCATGCCTCTGTTCAGAATGGAAAGGTTCGCCACAGAAGCTCAGACTCTCCGCGACAAACTGATTTTCTGGCGTTTTCGCAAATACCATGAGATGAAACAGAAAGTTGCTATGCTAGAGTCACCTGAACTCAGCAACGAACTGAAGATTGACAATATCTCCAGCAGAATAAAAGAGATTCTTGCGCCTCTGGCACTCGTTTCCGAGGAATTCAGACCCAACATTGCAGAACTGGCAATAGAAATAGACACTGCGATGAGAAATGACAGAGACTATCAATTGGAAATGGAATTCAACGAAGCCTTAGCCAGAATAATGGATGAAACAGAAAGAGACAGTGGCGGTAGTTACGGTAGTTACGGTCCTATAGGGAGCCCCACCTTAGAGGTACCAAGTATTACAGATTTTCTGGGAGAATCAACACAGCCCAATTCATCACAGAAAAATGGCGGGTATTCCTTCCATGTTTCTCTGACAAGGATTGCCAAAAAAATTCTGTGTAATGAGAATCCAGAGTCAAAGGAACTTACAAGCCTGACAAGAAGCCTAAGCAACATGATTCGCACCCGTCTGGGATTGAAGATAATACAAGGGACTGGCGGAAGACGCCTTATAGAGATACCAGAGGCTTACATAAAGACCGTAACTACCGCAACTACAGCAACTAAACCAAAATACAAAATCATAAAGATTGTGTAGGAGGGTTCTGTAAAGTCTTCGGTGAAGTCGTGTCCATGTAAAAAAACGGTGATAGGGCACAGGATTGTGTTAAAAATCGGTTGATGTCTACGAAAGTAATTTGACCAATGTTTGCCTGTCTTTCTTAGTTAACTTTAGAATTTTGTCCGCTGCATCTGGGTCTTTGGCAGTTGGATGAGGGAAGAATCTCAGTATTATCATGTTTCCTTCTTTCTTGATTTCGTAAGGAAAACCGCCAAGTTCATCTCGTTTCATGCTTTGTGATGGATGTTTTGATCTTATTGATTTTTCGGTCTTGGGTTTTGTTACCTCTTCGGTTGATGGTTATTGCAATCAAAAATCGATTTCTACTTCTTTCTCTTGCTGGAATACCATTTTGCAGCTTTAGCAACTTCCCTTCCGAACTTTGCTCCAACATCGCCATCTAATGCCTTTTTCCAGATTTCTATATCTTCGATTATTGTTTTGGTGAAACGCTCAAATGCCTCTCTATGCACAACATCAATGGATAGTTCAATGTTGTAGTTGCCCGAAATATAGTTGTGCAACAAACCTATATGATCGGTAGGGTTTAGAGTCATGTTTTTGCCTTTCTGGGTTTTCTCAACTGTGTACATCTTGCCATCAAAGACGATTATTGGATAAAAAACCTCTACATAGCTCAAGTATCCGTACTCTTTCCACTCTTGTACTGTAAGTTCATCAACCATCTTTTTGTGATCGGAGTTGAAAGTTTCAACCTCATAATTTGTTGCCTTTGCAAGCACGGTAACAGCTTCAAACAAGTTTGTGTCAAGCTTGTTTGATTGCTCCTTATTCAAGATAAATTCGTCGTAGATGTTAGTCATAGGAAGCTTTCTAAAATGAAGACCTTCAAGGCGTATGAAATATAGGTGTTCTTTTGGGGTCCATTGTAGTACATCTAAAATGCTTCTGCTTTCGCACTTAGGCTCAAGCTCGTGAGGTGACTTGAAGAAGACCCATGCGTTTCCCAGAATGCTCTTACATTCAATTAATAAATTCAGGAAAATCATAGGCGATGTCGTCTTCTCTGAACTTATTGGAATCGTCATTTTGATGTCCAGCTCTCTTCCTACCCCTTTGTCCTTATCTAGGTAGTGCGCACTAGTCGAAATCCCATAATAGGGATCCATCAGGCTACTCTGCTCAGCAAGATAAGACGCGATTTCGATCTCAAGTGGAAAACCAGACTTTAAGATAAGCTCTTTCAAATGGTCTATCTCAGTCTTATGAGCAAACTCATTTTGAGACATTCTTATGTACCCTCTAAGACAAGGTTCTGTTAACTTGCCATGGGATTTAAGCCCTTGTTAACTGTCGTGGGATAACACGATACTGTAAACTTGGGTACTATTATGGAGAGTTAAGCAACTTGCAACGCTTTCAAACACTCAATTGCCTTTTCAATCGTTTCCTTTGCCTTGCTCTTATTAACTGTGTCTGGATTCGTTATTTTATGAACGATTCTGTTTCTGGCCTCGCATACTTCACCCATCAAGCTATGTGTGCGATGATCAATTAGACCAAAACCTTCAAGCATTGCAGTGATTTTACTAAGATGAATATTCTCAAGTCTCATCGGTTCAATGGGTATGCCTTTGGACTTGAAATAGTCTATCAGTCTGCTAGTTCCAAATCGCTCGAAATACATCACAGACATGACTACTCCTTCAATGAACCTGCCTTGGGCAATTGAATCGCTTAAAAAACGGAGAGGACCGCGAATGAGAATTACGTCAACACTGGCACTAAAGTTTACAGCTTGTTCTATTTTCACGTTTTTCTCGGTCATGGTGACAAGTTATGCTACTGGAAATTTAAATATATGCAAGTTCCATCGAATTTCTGGTTCACTTCTTCTTGGGGTATGCTCTGTATTAGAGTTATCCACTTGTTTTCTCCCTTAGCTTCTATTCCGCAAGCTTCATCAAGATTACCAAAAGTCCTTGACCGAGAGGAAGGAAGTTACGTGTAGAGCTATGCCTTCCAATATCTGAAGAAAACCAAATTTACTTTGGGAATCTTATAGGTGCATATGATAGAACCAAGCCATTCTGCCCGTTTATAGTGCGTATTTTCTGCCAATCTCCTTCTTTCAAAGGCAGATTAAAGCACAAAACCATTATGAGAATTTTCTAGATGGTCCTTATATCCACTTATTGACCCAAAGGGGTCGGTCAAGCCTAATTGGAGATAAGTGAAATGAAAATCGTATGTGAGGTTTGCCGAAAAGAGGGTTACCTTCAGCACATTGGACAGAACTATCACAGAGTAAGGCACTATGTTGGTTCTGTTGATGGAAAGCCCAAGTTTGAGTATCATAAGCAAAGCCCTCAGTATGTCCAGAGTCTCATCAGCAAGCCTAGCCCCATCAAGATTGACCCAATTGACCCAAACACCATTGACCCAAAACCCAGAGATTCTGTCTCCCTTCTTCAAAATTTGTGGACCGGTGGGGATTTGAACCCCAGACCTCCTGAGTGCAAGTCAGGCGTTCATACCAGCTGAACTACCGGCCCAAAACATTCTTTCGAAAAAGAACCGATGTCAACGGATTTAGAGTTTTCGGTTGATTCCTCGTTCAGCCTACCATCACTTTTTCCTTAGTTTCCAGATTCTATTAGGATCGTCCTAGCAAGACATTCAATCCATGGCGAATCCTCAAAAACCCGCTCCAACAAGGTCGCGCGGCTTCATTATCTCCCTCAGAACTATCGTTGCGTAGGAGCCACGGTAAAGAAGGAAACTCAGTTCAGCTCTGCATTCCGCCTGATCCTCCGGGCTGCATGAAATTCTGCCCACTGAGAAATCGTTCAAAGGCGTCAAGGCAGCACGTAGTTCTCCTCTTGAAGAGACTTCCAGCGCCTCTTTGACTCTGAAATCCCTTGGCTGAACGCCCTCTTTCGCTAGTATCCTTTTCTCAATGTTTCCTTGACATCCGCCGGAGAACTCTTGTCTAAAACCTACGAGAGGAAGCGCCAGCCGCATTCTCCCAGCTTCCATCGCTTTGTTAATCTCCCCTAGGGTTCCAGCACTCACCGCCTTGTGCACCATTACCATGGGCAACCCAGAACGCTCCACGCCTACCACGTAATCGCCCACCTCAACCCGATTCAACGGGATCTTGCTCTTGATTCTCTTACTCAGAAACCTGTTGAACAGGTAAGACTGATACGCCTGGATGAAAAGCTTCTGCAACTTCACCGGCAGCCTCTTGAAAGCTCCAGTATAATCTTCTGGTTTCTCAGCCAAATGCGCAAGCATCAAACGTTCATAACGCAACTGCTTCGGAAAACACTGCAAGGACCGCTTAAAGTCTCCAGTCGTCAGCAACTGTTCACGCGCCATTCTTGAACTAGGATGCTCATCTGGACTAGATTTGGCTAGAAAAAGCATAGCCGCCTCTTCGAGGTTTCCATTGACGATTGCTTTCCCGACCAAGTGGGTAATCGGACGAGTTGTGCCAAACCGTTGGTGACCAAAAAAGGTTGGAACGCCACCAATCGAGCCAAACCCCCTAGTAGCTTGTGCAATCTGCTTCTTGACCGCGTCTTTCGTGTGCCCTATCGCGCTGATGACTATACGAAAACTGTTACCTAACACATAGTAAGATGAATGTTCGCTGTGGAAATAACCAACTGGACGAAGCTCAATATCCTTAACTTTGACTTTCCTAACTTCTTCAGCAGAAACCCCCTCAACCGTGACATACTGGGCAGTGACGGCCCTAGCATCCTTCATGCCTCCAATGCTGACGCGACCCATGCTTATTCCAAGCTGGTCAGCAACGGCCTTCACCGCTGACAATGTGTCCCAGTTCCGCTTGACCAGAACACAAAGCAAAAACCTGTTCCTAGCCTCGGAAGACCCCAAAACCCCTTGCCCAACAATATTACCCGAAGGGCTTATCTCGGCTTTGGAACCGTCAACCAACACTTCCTCAACAGCAAAATCCTCAACGCGCTGCCTGATTACTCCACCAATGCCCTGAGAACCTGTTACATAAGCCTCAATACCAAGTGACTTCTCAAGCTCAGGAACACGCAATCTGGGTTACGTCCTTTCTCTAAAGAAGAGGAAGCTTGCCTGTAAGCTTGTCCACTCTTTCGGCAGGCGCTGGTCCGATTCCCAGACAAGTCACCGTGTTCGGAGGAATCTCAGTCAATCCTCTATCCACGATCAAAGCACAAGGCAAACCCAAATCCCTAGTCTGCTCCTCCAGCATCATTAACTCCTTCTCGGTCTTCACCTTGACAGCTATTTTTCGCTGCCCCTCCCACAACCAAGCCTCCCACCACTCTCTATGATGCTTGCGAGTCTCCTCCGCTGCAGAAACCGCCGCGTGACCGGCTTGAACAGAAGTTTTACCCTTGCTCAACTTTAGATCAGAACGAAAAACGATAACCTGCTTATAGCGAAACTCACTCATGCGCTTCTCCAACCGTCTCTCCAGTTTGTTTCTTCACAGATTTTAAGGATTCGCAGACAGATAAACACGGAAAAGGTAGCTCAAAGCCATCAACACCCGTGGATTTCTCAAGATGTGCAGAATTGACCTGCCTTGAAAATCGAGGTCTTTGACACTTAGCAGAACCTTGTCCAAGCCGTATCTGCCACAGAAGTCTATTACACCTTCTATCTGTGCGTCTGACAAAGCGTCAAGCATCTTCCGCATTCTGAACATGATCTTTGCATCAAAACCCAGTGCTTTCCGGCAACTCTTGTCGTAGGAACCTAGACGTGTAGAGGAGCAGTCTTCCTTCTGCAAAGCCTCCAATGCAGCTTCAGCAGCCAGAGCCGAACAAGTCAAACCCAAGATTATGCCACCCCCAGTCGTAGACTTGACGTGAGAAGCCACATCACCAATAACGAGAAACCCATTCGAAGAAGCATCCTTGATAGGTCCACCAAGCGATATTGGATGAAACGCCATATGCTTGATAATGGCCTTGTTCAGCTTCTTGGACGCCGTTGGATGTTCAGACATTAGCCTCTGCAAAAGCTCTTTTGGGTTTCCAGTTCTTGTGCCCAACCCAACTTTCGCTTCTCCATCGCCTTTCGGAATCAGCCACCCATAAAAACCCGGAGCAAAATCGTTTCCCAAGAAGACCTCAACATTGTCCGATTGCACGTTCCTGACGTTTTCCACTTCAGCCTCTACCCCATTGACAAGCCAACGACGATCAAGCACGCTTAGCCCAGTCTGTCGCAAGAGCCTTGAAGATATTCCTTCAGCATCAACAATTATCTTAGCCACGTATTCCTCAATATCCCCATCACGGTTAACGATGACTCCTTTGACAAAGCCATCCTTGATAACCAAGGATTCGACACGAGAACCCAGCTGATAGTCTGCACCAGCTTTTTCCGCCAACAAGGCAAGATGCTTGTCAAAAAAACTGCGATTGACAGCGCAAGTTACCGGTGAAGAGAATCGCACTGAGAAGGTCTTTCCGCTCGGCGAATGAAACGTCGCCCCACAAAAAAGGTTCTCGACAATTCCTGAAGGAAGAGGAAACAAGCCTAAGCGTTTCAAGCCCTCGATGCTTAAGTGGCCTGCACAATGAGACGGAACCCCGATTTCTTCATGTTCTTCAAGAACTGTTACGTTTGCACCGTGTTTTGCCAGATTCAAAGCTGTGAAGGAACCACACGGTCCGCCTCCAACGACTATTACATCTGAGACTGGTTTCATGAACGAGCACTTACAACTCGACGGGCTCCCATCACCTAAGCTATCAATTCCACCCGTCTTTTCCCGCGAACCGTGGAGCCCGTGCGAATTTTTCCACTGACCTCCAGCCGCATCAACAATTCATTGAAGTCCATGAAGCCCAAATCCTTAAACTCTTCGGTCAAAACTTCAAAAAGGTCAGTGTCAGCCATGGTTCCCTTCTTAGCCAAAGTCTCCAGTAGGAAAAGATGGGCCGGATGCGTCTTCCAAGTTTTCGTGTGCACAGTCTTTCTCTCCTAAGCCACCGGAGTCGTAGGCTTTTGCACTTGACGAACCTGCTGCATGAAACCCCTGTACCACTTCTCCATATCAGGCGTTACAGACGGCCCTGCCCGCTTCAACGCTTCCTCGAAATCCTTCATAGTAACTTCCTTAGCGCTTAAGTCCTTCCTCAACGCATGCATAGCCGACTCTCGACAAAGCGCTTCAATGTCCGCTCCCGAATAGTTTTTCGTAGCAGCGGTCAACTGCACAAGATTCACGTCATTCGCCAAAGGCATACCCTTCGTGTAGATGCTGAAAATCCGCAGTCTACTCTTTTCGTCAGGCTCAGGCACGTAGATCAGCCTGTCAAACCTTCCCGGACGCAAAACCGCTGGGTCAACCATGTCAGGCCTGTTAGTGGCAGCGATGATAACAATGTCCTGCAGAGTCGTAATCCCGTCCATTTCAGTTAGAAGCTGGCTGATAACACGCTCAGATACTCCACCGTCGGAGAACCCTAGACCTCGACGAGGTGCCAGCGAATCAATCTCGTCAAAGAAAACCACGGCAGGCGCCGCCATTCTCGCTTTTCTGAAGACTTCACGTATGGCTTTTTCGGATTCACCAACCCATTTCGAAAACACTTCTGGACCCTTAATCGTTATAAAATTGGCTTCGCTCTCAGTTGCAACACCCCGAGCCAACAATGTCTTACCGCAACCAGGCGGACCATAGATGAGTATTCCTTTCGGCGGCTTGATGCCGAGCCTACTGAATATCTCAGGGGTCTTCAGAGGCCACTCAACCGATTCTTTCAGTTCCTGCTTAGCCTCGTCCAAACCTCCGATGTCCTCCCAATGAACCGTAGGCACTTCAATGTACACTTCACGCATGGCCGTCGGTGTGACCTCTTTGTAGCCGTTAACGAAGTCATCCATAGTCACCTCCATCTTCTCCAAAACACTCGGGGGAATACGCTCATCTTCAAGGTTTATCTGCGGCAAGTACCTGCGAAGAGCCTTCATGGCCGTTTCTCTACTCAACGCCGACAAATCTGCACCAGTATAGCCGTGAGTCATTTCGGAAAGCTTCTTCAAATCAACATCCTCAGCCAAGGGCATGCCACGAGTGTGAATCTGAATGATCTCATATCTTCCCTGCTTGTCAGAAACACCTATCTCGATTTCCCTGTCAAACCTGCCCGGTCTGCGCAACGCCGGATCCAGCGCGCTAGGTCGGTTAGTGGCACCGATCACTATGACGTTTCCTCGACTTGACATGCCATCCATCAAAGCAAGGAGCTGAGCCACCACGCGCCTTTCAACTTCGCCAGTGACTTCCTCTCGTTTAGGAGCAATCGCGTCCAATTCATCGATGAATATTATGCTCGGAGCGTTCTGCTGAGCCTGCTGGAAGATCTCCCTGAGCCTAGCTTCTGATTCGCCGTAGAACTTGCTCATGATTTCAGGCCCATTTATGGAGAAAAAGTTCGCCTCCGACTCGTTCGCCACCGCTCTTGCCAACAAGGTCTTGCCACACCCTGGCGGACCGTGAAGCAATACTCCTTTAGGAGGGTCTATCCCGAGTCTCTGAAACAGTTCTGGATGTCTCAGTGGAAGCTCAACCATTTCTCTAACTCTCTGGATTTCCTCACGTAAGCCTCCAACATCCTCATAGGTTGTCCTAGGCAATCCTTTGCCCTCTGGAGCAGGTTCATTGAGAATGGTGAGCCTAGTCTCGGCCGCCACTTTCACGATGCCATGTGGCCGGGTTTTCGTAACTATGAACGGAATTGCGTGCCCAAGCATCATGACTAGGGTGGTGTCACCTTCAACAAGCGTTCGTTCCATCAAGCGGTTCCGGACGAAATTCGTGAAATCCTCATCAACGTTCAACCTCATGTCTACAGGCGCAAGCGTCAGGCTTAAGACGTTCTTGACTTTGGCGGGTCTTATGACCACGTACTCGTTTATGGCTACGCCTGCGTTTTTGCGTGAAAAACCATCTATGCGGAGAAGGTCTCTGTTCTGATCTTCGCTGTAGGCTGGCCACGCTATTGCTGACGTGGTTCTTTTGCCCACGATCTCTATCACGTCGCCAGCTGATATGCCAAGTTTTTCCATGGTTTTTTGGTCGATTCGAGCGATACCTCTTCCGACGTCTCTCTGTCTTGCGTCACCAACACGTAATTGGACTTCACTCAAACAGAACACTTCCCAAGATTACTCGGACAAATTGCGCCCAAAGTAGAAACTTTTGTTTAGATATAAACCTTTTAGCCAATGCTTCAAGGTTATCTGCTCGTCCTCCGCACCATGAGCGTCTGCAATTGGCTGACATCACTTATGGCCCCCAGCTTCTTCTCAAGCTCATCAAGCAAGCCGGATCTATCCTCAGGAAACCTTATCTGAACCAGCAAAGCTTTCAAGCCGAACGCGATTGGCTCTTCGCCATAGCCGTCGGCTGAAGCGAATTCTGGCAGACTAGCTTGAATATCCTTTTTCAACTTTTCAAAGTCAACTTCGGTACCGGTTGGAAATATCTTGTAAGTAATTATGACACTACCCATTCCGAACGCTTCCCTTTGCTCTTTATGGTCCAGTGAAGCCGCATTTCGGGCACTTGTATGGGCGTCCGAACTTCCTGCATTTCCTGCAACGCTTTATCTGAATCTCTCCACAGTTTGGACACAGAAACTTTGTGGCCTCAACTGCTGGCGGGATTGGTTTGCCGCAGCTTGTGCATGAGACTAGGGTTATTGTTGCAGTTTTCTCGGTCATTGGGACCATCTCGATGACGGCTTTTGTAAATGCAAGACTTCCTTATATCTTGTGTGTTTTGCTTTCGCAAGTTTATTATCAGAGTTTCTGACCACTATTTTACGGTGCTGCATTGGGCGTCAACCTCCGTGACTTGGTTCCAAAGACCATCGTTAAGCTTGAGGATTTGGCAGGAAAATCCATGGCAATAGACGCCTACAACGCACTGTACCAGTTTCTAGCTATAATTCGCCAGCCAGATGGCACCCCGCTGAAGGACAGTAATGGCAGGGTGACCAGTCACTTGAGCGGCTTGCTGTACAGAACCAGCAACCTCGTAGGGTTGGGCATAAAACCGATATACGTTTTTGATGGGATTCCGCCTGTGTTGAAAGAGGTCGAGATCCAGAGGCGAGTCAAGGCAAAGCGAGAAGCACAAGTGATGTATGAGCATGCTTTGAAAGAGGGCAAGATTCAGGAGGCTCGAGTGTACGCTCAAGCCACTTCTCACTTGAAGGATTACATGGCTGACGATGGAAAAAGGCTGCTAGAATTAATGGGTATTCCGTGGATTCAGGCTCCAAGCGAAGGAGAAGCGCAAGCGGCACATTTGACGAAGCGAGGTGACGCTGACTATTGTGCAAGCCAAGATTACGATAGTTTGCTTTTCGGCGCTCCCAAGCTGATAAGGAACGTAACTATTTCTGGAAGAAGGAAACTGCCCAGCAAAAACGTCACGGTCGAGGTTGTGCCCGAAGTCGTGGATCTTGAACAGACTTTGAGGGAATGTGGAATAACCTATGAGCAGCTGGTTGACGTGGGAATACTGATAGGAACTGACTTTAATCCTGACGGTATAGAGGGTTTAGGGCCAAAAACTGCCTTGAAATTGATAAAAGAGTACGGAAACATAGAGAACGCTGTTCTACACGTGAAAAACGCGGAGTTTCCTGTTGAACCCCAAAGAATCAGGGAGATTTTTCTGAATCCGAACGTTACAGACAATTATCGAGTGGAGTGGAGAGACCCCGATGTCGAAGGTACAGTGAACTTCATCTGTAGAGAGCGGGATTTTTCGGAAGAGCGTGTCAGAAAAGCCTTAGAGAGAATCCAAGAAGGAAACAGGAAACTCAAGGGAAAGACCACTTTGGAAAAGTGGTTTGGTTAGCCGCACAAATGGAAATCTTTAACTCCTATCCCCGCCTAATAATTCGTTCTAAAATGGTGAAATGACTTGGAAATTAATCAAATCTCACTCCCACCAGATGAACTGCCCTCAAAATGGTTCAACATTATTCCATACTTGCCAGAACCTCTGCCGCCACCCAAAGAACCTGAAACAGGTCCTTCCAGAATGGAGTTTCTCGGAAAGACAATGGTTCACGAATGCCTAAAACAGGAAATGTCAACTGATCCCTGGATTCCAATTCCCGAAGAAATAAGAGAACTGTACATTCAAGCTGGGCGCCCGCGACCCCTTTATCGCGCAAGAAGACTGGAAAAACGCTTAGGATTGAAGAAGGTACGGCTCTACTACAAGCGTGAAGATCTATCCCCAACAGGTTCGCACAAAGTCAACACTGCGTTGGCGCAGGCTTACTATGCAGCCAAAGAAGGAAAAAAGACCTTAGTCACCGAAACAGGAGCAGGGCAATGGGGCAGCGCCTTATCATATGCGGCCTCGCTGATGGGGCTTGACTGCGTAGTCTTTTGGGTACGAAACGTATACGATTGGAAGACAGACAGACGGACACTCATGAAGCTCTTCGGCGCGAAAGTACATCCGTCTCCCAGCAAGGAAACGAAAATCGGACGACAACAGTTGGCCCAAAACCCAGATCACCCAGGATCTCTGGGGCTCGCCGTTTCAGAAGGCTTGGAGTATGCCGAGGGACATGATGGAAGCGTCTATTGCCTTGGTTCGGTTCTCAATCACGTCCTCATACACCAATCAATAATAGGCTTGGAAACCATAAAGCAGTTTGATGCTATTGACGATTCACCGGACATGATCACGGGTTGTTTGGGCGGTGGCTCAAACTTCGGTGGAATAGCATTGCCTTTTGCTGGCGAAGTTCTGCAGAAGAAGCGAAAATGCGAGTTTCTGGCTGCTCAATCGGAAGTAGCGCCCAGCTTGGTTGAAGGTGAATACCGTTATGATTTCGGAGACGTAGCAGAGCATACACCTTTGCTTAAAATGTATACGCTTGGACATAAGGCGGAAATGCTGCCGATAAAGGCCGATGGCCTACGGTATCACGCTGCGGCACCCCTCATGAGCGCGCTCAAGCATCACAAGCTACTGAGAGCAGTATCCTATCCCAAAGACGAAAAGGCAGTCTTTGAGGCGGCAAGAACCTTCATCCAATCCGAGGGATGGCTTATAGCGCCAGAGTCAAGTTACGCAGTTAGGGCTGGAATAGACGAAGCACTGAAAGCAGAGAAGGCCAAAGAAGAGAAGGTCATATGCATGAACATAAGTGGACACGGATTCCTAGATATGGAAGCCTACAAGCTAAAGTTGTCGATAGACTAGCACTAGAATACGTGTCCGTGACGCCCTGTCAGTGGGACAAAGGCGACTCCACCAAGATTCTCTTCTTTAATCTTTCCGTCACTTCCTTTTCTGATTTTCAGAAGGTTCTGGAAAAGTGAGATGCTCCCAACAGGGATCAACATGATGCCGCCGGGCCTCAATTGCTTGATAAGAGGTTCAGGAACAGCGGGAGCTGCCGCGGTCACGAGAACCCTATCGTACGGAGCTTCATCAGGATATCCCAAGGAACCATCAGTATGGATTATGGTCACTCGGTCACCGTACCCCGCCTTCATGATGGTTCTTCTAGCAAGATCCGCCAAGCCTTGAACGATCTCAACAGTGTAAACGTGGCCCCACATGCTTCTGGGGGTATTCTGAGGCGCGACTATCTCCGCTATCGTAGCGGCGTGCCAACCTGAACCCGCACCGACCTCTAGCACTTTGCAGCCGACTTCCAACTCGAGGGCTTCATTCATTATTGAAACCATGTATCGCCTAGCCCGGCAACAAAGCCGTGGCTACGTGGCGCAGAAACCGTCTGCCCGAAGCCAATTGGAAGAGGAGTGTCAACAGCGCCATAGGACCGCATGTTTTCAGGAAGAAACCTACCACGTGGCACTCTTCGCATCGCCTCAATCACCATTGGGGAACGGAGAATACCTTCTTTGATCAGGTTCTGGATGAGCTTTTCCCATTCAGGTACTTCCATCTGGAGCACCAAACCAAACAATGACCGAGTCGGTTATTAACGTATTTGAATCTGAAAATAAGATGTTAAATAAGAAATATGGACTAACAACCGAAAGCGAGTAGAGAAGTTTGAGCCGCAAAGAAAACGCTGACTCCAGCGCAGAAGAACTGAGCAAGAAACTGGACCAGATAATTCGCAGACTTGACCTTCTTGAAGAGCTAATTCTTGAAAAGCCAGAGTACGAGGGTTTGGCGGCTTCGTTGCGTTTGACAAGAATGGGTATAGGCATGTATGGCGAACCATTAAAAATCGCTTCTCGGCTCAAGAACGCTGAGAAATACCTGCGTCAAAAACCGATTGCACAGGACGATATTTCAAGATGCATTGTCCAAGCATTGGCTGTGAAAGGAGCGCTAAACGTTTCTGCCCTAACGCGTCAGGTGGCCGCGATGCGGGGAAAGGCAAGCAGGCGCATAGTGCGCGAAAGGGTGAAAAAGCTGGTAGAGCAAGGAGTTCTGTTGAAGTCAGAGGGCCAAGTTCCCATCTACGAGTTGGCTGAAAGAGGCTGATCACTTTCTGGTCACTTTTGCACAGAACACCTAACTAGAGTGATCACTCCATTATGTGTTTGAGGTGAAGAAAAATGATAGTAAAAGAAGGAAAAAACCATGAGATGGAGGCGGAACACGTCAAGGAAATACTCGGCGTCGTTTCCACAGAGATTCCAGCGCTGATAAAGAGTATTCTGTCATCTGTTTTCTCCGAGGAAGCAGGAAGAAACATGGGCAAGGCCGCAGCAGCATACTACAAGGAACTCAGGAACGGTGGGTTGCCTGAACAAGTGGCTGTCAAAATGACAGAAGACTACATGCAAACCTTCACGAGTCTGGGTGACATGCTCAGAAGCGTTGGCAGAGGAAGAGGGTCTGGGAAAGAACATATAGGCGAAGAAATCGAAAGAAAGATCCACGAGAGACTTGAGCGAAAGAGAGAAGAAACAGAGGAAGAGGAAGAAAATGAATGATCTTCCCTCTTCTCATTCCACATCGAAACAGCTAGAGACGGGCCCAGCTTCAATACTTACGTCATTGATAAAGTCCTCCCCCCACTTAGCGCGTCTTTCTCTCAGCCTTTTCTGGACATATGTTACACTGGGTGGACAGGTGCGAAAGGCTAGGCGAGCATTTGAGAAACAGCTCATTCTGCAGGGCATGTCAAACGAGGACGCCAAGCGTCTAAGCGCTTGTTTCGAGGAGCTCAAGAACAGCATTACTGGCATGTTGAAACAAGGAATCACGGGAAGCTATGAGCGCTAATTAAAGCTGACTTCCTGCGTTCTTTGTCTATTTCACCGTTACTGACTTAGCCAAGTTTCTAGGCATGTCCGGGTCGTGGCCTCTTTCGAGAGCCATGTAGTAAGCAAAAAGCTGCAGCGGAATGACGAAGGATATCGGCGACAGAACATCAGGAATACCTTTTGGAACCTCAACGAAATCGTCAGCTAGGCTCTTGATCTCTTCATCTCCCTCTTCTATGACTGCGATTATTGAAGCTCCGCGGGCCTTCATTTCCATGATGTTGCCGATTAAGGTCTTATGCGTGTCATCTCTTGGGCAAATGAAGACCACTGGAAAGCCGGGTTCTACCAGACTTATCGGCCCATGCTTGCTTTCGCCTGCTGGAAAAGCTATGGCGGGTACGTAAGCGATTTCCATGAGTTTAAGTCGGCCCTCGTATGCTGTGGCTGTGCTTATTCCCCGACCAAGAAAGAAAAAGACCTTTGCGTCCTTGTATTTCTTCGCGATCTCTTTCACTTTTTCCTCCTGCGTGCGAATAATCACGTCAACCGTTTCAGGCATTTTGTCCAGTCTTTCGGCAAGATAGTCCATCTCGTCCTGCGAGACTTTTCCTCTCTTCTTGGCAAGCCTCAAGGCCGTCTGAGCCATGACGGAAAGCTGAGAGGTGAAAGTTTTCGTTGCAGCCACCCCTATTTCTGGACCTGACTGCTGTCCAATGTAAACTCTTGAAACACGTGTCAACGTCGAGCCGATAACGTTTGTCAGTCCTAGAACCGTGGCGGCTCTTTGGCGAGCACAGTTCACGGCAGCCAAAGTGTCAGCCGTTTCACCAGACTGGCTTACGGCCAAAAGGGTACTATCAATGTTAACTGATTTCCCATGCTGCTCAACGAACTCTGAAGCTATGACTGGATAGGTTGCCAAGAAAGCCAGCTTAGAGAACATGTATGACGAAGCTAAACACGTGTGATAAGAGGTCCCGCAAGCTACAAGGTACACTTCACGTGCTCGGTCAAGAAAAGTTGCCATCAAATCAAGATAATGCTCCTGCAACCTCAGCGTGTTCCGCAAGCACGCCGGTTGCTCATGAATCTCCTTCAACATAAAATGCGCGTATCCTTGCTTAACAGCCATCTCAGGCGCCCACTCGATAAGCTTCGGCTCTCGAACAACAGTACTTAAATCAGCAATTTTCCTGATCTCATAGCCTTTCAGCGAGAGCGTAACGGCTTCTCCATCGTCAACAATAACTGCCTTGTTCGCAAGCGGCAAGAACGCCGGGATATCGGATGCAAAATAGATTGCGTTGTCATTTACTCCGACCACAAGCGGGCTTTCGTGCCTAGCGCACACAATCTTGTCAGGCTCCTTCGTGGACAAAACCGCAATCGCGAATGAACCGTCAAGCCTTTTCACAGTTTCAAGAACAGCATCAGTCAAGTTTGAAGAGGGATTAGTTTCCAAGGCTCTTTCAATGAGATGAGCGATCACTTCTGTGTCGGTCTTGGATTTGAAAATGTGACCACGGTTCTCTAGCTCCTGCTTCAACTCTGCAAAGTTTTCGATTATGCCGTTATGGATGACTGCGATGCTACCAGTGCAATCCACATGCGGATGGGCGTTAACCTGAAGTGGCGCTCCATGAGTAGCCCATCGTGTGTGTCCAATGCCTATTCTGCCAGGCAAGTCGTCCAAGTTGTGGGTTCTGTGGACTTCGTCGATTTTCCCTTGGTCTTTCTTGATGAAAAGCTTTCCATTGTCTATGGTAGCCTCGCCGACTGAATCATATCCTCGGTATTCAAGTCGTTTCAAAGCTGCGTGGATGATGGGGGCAGCTTTTCCGTCCTTCAGGATACAACCAAATATTCCGCACATTACTGGGCCTCATTGTTATGTTCGGTTTATGCAAGCCCTATTCAAGTTTCTTTGGCGCTATTAAGCATTCTTAGGACAAAAATATTGGTTCTAAAAAAGTTTTCAAAGCCTTTCCAGCGCCGCAACATAATTCAGCTCGGAACTCTTCATATTCTTGTCAACCATTAACAAAAATCTTATAGTGGTCCCCTCACCATATGCTTGTGACCACCATGGACAAGAAGCTACTACTGCAGGAAGATGGAAAAGTACAGCAAGTGAAGGAGATCTCGATTGTCCAAGACCCACACGACCTAGAATTGGTTCTGGGCAATCTAGGTTGGAGAATCCTAGTCATGCTTTCCAAGGAGGAGATGTATCCTCTCGAAGTGGCCAGGCGATTGGGCATCCATGAGCAGAAGGTCTATTACCACATGAGAAAACTGATGAAGGCAGGAGCCATAACGGTCGCGAGAGTGGAAGAAAAGAAGGGAGCAACAGCAAAGTACTATAAGCCAGTGTCTCCAGCGTTCGGCATCGAACTCCCCCAAGAATACACGGAAATACCAAGACTCTCACTGCTCAGCACTGAAAAACACATTCAGGAATTCTTCAAAGAGTTCATTGGAAGCGACAGAACCTTCAAAGGAAAAATAGTCGTAGGTAGCCCAACGCCTCACGGACCATTCAAAACAAGCGCCAGAGACGGACACTACGCTTCATATCTAACGTTCTTTCTCGGGCAGTTCATCAAAATGCCCGATGAGTTTGCGATAAAACTCGACGTCGACGTTAAAGTTGAGAAAGAAGAGAAAAACAACCTAATTCTGGTAGGTGGTCCAGGTACCAACGTTCTCACTCAAGAAATCAACGGGCATCTGCCAATAAAGTTCAACATGCAACCTTCTGAGCAAGGCTTCTTGTTGGGAGGCATGGTTTCAAACAGAACTTCACACGTTTATGCGGCGGACACGGCTGGGTTGATTGCGAAGATAGTGAACCCTTGGGACAAGACTAAACGAATCATAGTGCTGGCTGGAAACAAGGCAGTGGGCACGAAAGCCTGTGTCTTGGCCCTGGCGAACTTTTGGAAGAAAACACTGAAAAACTATCATGGCGAGGACACGTTTGCAGCGGTCATACAAGGGTTTGATTTGGACAGTGACGGAAAGGTCGATTCGATAGAAATCCTCGAATAACCTTGAATCTTGCGCACAGGGTAAAGATTAGCATCCAACGAAATGGAAGAGTTCCGACGCATTTGAGATGAAACGCCTTGGAAGCGACTGAAGTCATCTTAGCTAATGGACATACAAACATTCAAGCCACACACAGGACTACACTCGAAATTACAGAGGATGTTGACCTGTCCAAGAATGGCGATTGCATAATCGCAGTTTCCGCGAGTAAAGCGTTGACCGATTTTGATCCGAAGTTCAAGAAGCTTCTACAAAGAGAAAATGCGAAACTGACGATCCTGATCCAAGCTGGGGAAGTAGCCGAGGTCGTGAACGCTTTTGGAAGCTCACGGCTGGTCCTGACTCACCCAAGAGATATGGTCATCAGAAAAAGCGAGTATATCTGCAAACGAACGTTAGCAATTAAGGCAGACAAAGCGGCACTGGACTTGTCAAGGAAGCTTGTCAATAAACTGAAAGATCCGAAACAAGAAGTGAAGATAACACTGACGGTAAGAGCCTAGACAACCTCTGCATCTAGAACCGCCTGCCATTCATACGGAGCAGTCGCACGGACAAGTTTTGACAGCGGTCTCTTCCGAATTTTTCTTCCACTAGCCTTGACAGCCTCAGCGAGCTTTTGCTGCATAGCCTCCAAGGAATTGGACGCATTAACGAAGCAGTAGAAATGCAACACTCCACCGTCAGGTTTCAACACTTTACATGCGACATCGACGAAATCAATCGCTTTTTCTGGCAGATTCATGATCACACGATCCGCGATTCCAATCAGTTTATCATCGATGACCTGCCTTGCATCGCCCAGGATCGGATGAATTTTGCCATCGACCTTGTTGAGCCGGATGTTTCTCTTCAGGAAATCAGAAGCGTCAGGATTCAATTCAATGGCGTAGACTTCCACGTTTTCGCGTTTCTTTGCAATCTGCACGGCGAATGGGCCAACACCAGTAAACATGTCCA
>Ga0315291_10000595_pt1 | contig 48119 bp, 40 predicted proteins | sample YL17G12_20_MG_FD_203070 | JGI IMG/M metagenome (GOLD analysis project Ga0315291, IMG submission 203070) | Sediment microbial communities from Yellowstone Lake, YNP, Wyoming, USA - YL17G12_20 | ecosystem: Environmental > Aquatic > Freshwater > Lake > Sediment | place: USA: Wyoming | collected...
GGGGGGGGGGGCCCCGGGGGGGGGGCGGGGTGCCTGGGGGGGGGCTGGGGGGGGGGGGGGGGGGTGGGGGGGGGGGGGGGGGGGGGGGGGGGGGGGGGGGGGGGGGGAGACGGCCGCGCGAGCGCGCGCGCCTCTCCTCTCGCCCCCCCCCCGACCCACCTTCCGAATCCCTTTCCCGCCGCCCCCCCACGACGCCTTGAGCATGACCGGGTACCCGATGCGGGCGCACGAGGCGAGGGCGTCGTCCACGGTGTGCACGCACGCCGACGCGTAGACGTCGGGCGGGATGACGCCGTGGCACGACCCAAAGTCGACCGCGACCCCCGTCCCCGACCACGGGATGGTGGGCACGCCCGCCGCCTGCGCCATGATGGTCGACCCGATCTTGTCGCCCAGCGCCGCCATGGCGGCCGCGGGCGGGCCGAGGAAGCGGATGCCGCGCGGCGTGTCGGCGAGCGCCGTCGGCAGCTCCGGCTTTTCCGACGCGTGCCCCCACCCCGGCCACACCGCGTCCACGTTGGCGCGGTCGGCGACTTGGACGATGAGGGGGACGTTGGCGTAGTTGTTGTTGTTGGACCTGGAGGGGAGGAGAGGCGTTGGCGGGCGGCGAGGGGGTCGAGGCCGGCCGCGCGCTCAACCCTCGCCACGCCTCCACCCCCCCCCCACCCTCCGCCACTTACCCGCCCGGCACCTCGACAAACTGGTCGGCCATGCGGATGTGCTCTGCGTCGATGCGCATGTCCTCCGGTGTCGCCATAGCCACGATCGCGACCGCGCGCTCGTTCCCAAACGTTTTGTACGCCCACGACCGGATGGACCGCATGAACTTGACGGCCGCGATGCCGTTGTTGGCGACGAGGACCGAGTGGATAGCCTGCGTCCCCCCGAGCTCGCGGCACTTGGCCTCGACTTGGGAGTTGAGGGACGGCACCCGTTTGGGCACCCCGATCTTGAGCGGGTTGGAGCCTTGGCTGTGAGGGATGGGGGGGGGGGGGGAGGAGGGGGTCGACACGGGGTCGCTCTCCGCCGTTGGAGGCCATCGCGCGGACTAGGGAGGGCGCGGCGGCCGTTGACGGCGCCCGTGCCGGCTCCCGCCGCCTCGGGCGCGCAGCCAACGGTCGTCGTCAGCGCGTCCGGGCGGCGGGCGGGAGGGCGCCGGCCGGCCGGCGCGGGAAACGGCCGCGACGCGGGCGCGGGTGCGAGGCGGCACGGTTGGCGGCCCATGCGGGGCGCGCCAGCCGCCGGGGCGAGCTGGAGCGATCCGCGCGGGTGTCGCATGATCCATGGCAAGCGCGCGGGCGGGCGGGAGCGTCGCACCGCCGCGCACGGCGGCCGCCCGCGGCGCGCCGTGGCCGGGCGCGGCCCGCCGCGGCGCGCGCAGGCGCGGGCGCGGGATGCCCCATCCCCCAAGCGCGCCACATGATAGCAGCGTGCGCATGGGGGGTAGAAACGGGGTCGGCGCCCGCGCCGACCGCCGATCCAGCCGCGCGCGACCGCGCGCGCCGCGGCGAGCACGCGCCGCCGCATCCGCTGCCGGGCTCGAACGAGTCGCGGCCGCCGCCAGCGCGTTGTGCGCGGGCACGCACGCCGCACCGGGATTGGGGGCGGGCGCGGCGGGCGCGGGCGGCGCCGCGCGGCGCGGCGGGGCGCGCGGACGCGCCGCGCCGCGGCCGCGGGGCGCCGCGGCGCCCCCAATGACGCCCCCCGCGCGCCGCCCACCCCCCCCACCCTCACGCACCGGGACAGGTCGGACAGGGAGTTGGTCCGCTTGGGCAGCGGCCGGCGCGGCCCTTCGTCGCCCGACGAGGCGCCGGGCAGGCCGCCGCCGCCGTTGCCAAAGGGCGAGGGGGACGCCATGGCGACGACGCGCCGGGGCGCGCGGCGGGAGGGAGGGTGAGTGGGTGCGCGTCCGCCGCGGCGGCCCTCGTCTCTCCCTCTCTCTCCCTCTCACCGCCCGCCGCCGACCCTCCTCGACCCTCGAGACACGGTCGTTGCACGCCCAGCATTGCCGCGGCGCCCCCATCCCCCAAATCAGGCCCCCCAGAAAAGGCGCGCGCGCGAGCAGCCCGCGCTCGCTCCCCCCTCATTTCTCTCTCCCCTCTCTCACGCCACCCCCGCCGCCGCCGCTGGCGCGTCCGCCACGCCCGCCCGGCGCACGACCAGGGTGAGCAGGTCGACGAGGGCGGCCGCGGGGCGCCCCCCGTTGACCGCGAGCGCCGCCGCTGCGACGGACTCCGCCTGCACGGTTACCGGGTCGGCGCCCGGGCCCGCGGGCGGCGGGATGCCGCACCCGCCGCCACAGGCGGCAGCGCCGGGGCAGGCGTAGGGGGAGGGGGTGGCGTCGCGCGGCGCGCCGGGGACGGGGGCGAGGTCGAAGGACCGCTTGTGGGGGGCCAGGGCGGCGACCAAGGCGGCCAACTGCCGCCCTTCCGCTTCCGCCGCGTCGGCCGCGGCCGCGGCGGCCGCCGCGTCGGCGCGCAGGAGCGCCTGCGCCGCGCGCAGCCGCGCGACGTCGGCCGCGCCCGCGCCCCCGGCCGCCCTACCCCCGCCGCCGCCGCGCGCCCACTTGCGCGAGTCGGGACCCGCCAGGGTCACGGTGGCGGCGGCGGCAGCAAAGGGAATGGCGCCGGTCGACGCGCGGCGCAGGTCCATGGCGGGAGGGGGAAGAGTGAGGGCGAACCGACACGTGTCGAGTGAGAAAATGCTTTGAAAAAGCTGTCGAGGGGCGGGCGGCGGTTGGGGCGGGCGGGCGGGCGCGGGCGCAGGTGGCGCGCGCGGAGCGCCCTGTTGCCCCGAGCCCGGGCGCGGTGCGACGGGCGCGGGCGCGCGTCAAACTGCCATAGTATGGTGTCACGTAGGTGAGGCCACCCTGAGCATGCGCCAAAGCGGCGTCGTGCGGCCCAGCGCCCCCCCCGCGGGCGCAGCGTGCGCCAATGCGCGCAATTCCGAGGCGCGCGCGCGGTCTTGGGGGGCGCGCATTGCTCCCACGAGCATAACATGACCTCCTTTACGCCTCTGGTGGGGGCGTACCTGGGCTTGGACCTGGGCGCGGCGACCAGAGTGCGACCGCCACTCTCGGCGCCGCATGCGCCCTCCCCCCGACGCCCCCGTCCCCGCGGCCGGCGACGCCGCCCTGTACGGCCGGGACGTGGCCCTGCTGGCCGACGGCGGCTGGCTGAACGACCAGGTGACAGGGAGGAGGGAGGGCGGGGCGGCCGAGGCAGCGCCGCACCCCTTCCTCCCACGACCCCGCCCTCCACGCACAGCTCATTGAGCACGCGTTCCATGGCCTGGCCAAGGAGCACCCGGGCGCCGTGTTTGTCTCACCGTCGGCCGCCTTTATGGCGTCCGCGGGGGTGGCCGACGCCGTCGCAGGCCCGCTCGGGCTCGCCGGCGCGCGCCTGGTGCTGCTGCCGGTCAACGACAACGAGGAAGTGACGCTAGCGGAGGGCGGGACGCACTGGTGCGGGTGGCGCGGGGGGTGAGAGGGGACTGTCGCGCGATTTTGAGGCTGCCTTGCTTCCCCGGGGCGGCCGCCGCCCGTCGCCGCGGCTGCCGCCGGGCGGCGCGGCGTCGACGCGCTCTTCGAGGGGCGAGGGTGTTGGTCGGTGGGAGGTCTAGCGGGGCGTGCAGGAGATCGCGGTGTGACTCACCAACTCTTCACTTCCACTAACACCCTCAACAAAACCCCCGACCCCCCTTCCAGGTCCCTCCTCGCCCTCCACCCCGCGTCCGCGCCCCCGGGCGCTCCCGGCGCCACGCCCTGGCGGCACTACTGCAGCCTGGGTGGCGGCAACGAGCGCGCCGCAGCGCGGCTCGCCGCCGCGCTCGCTCCCCTCGTCCGCGTTTCCACCTCCCGCGTCGCCGCCGCCCCCACTCCCTCCCAAACGAACGGCGCCGACTGCGGCCTGCACGTCCTGGTCGCCGCGGGCGCGGTGGCGGGCGCGCTGGCGGCGGGCGGCAGGTGGGGCGAGGCCGACGCGGCGGTCGCGGCGGCGGGCACGGCGGCCGCGGCGGCGGCCGAGCGGTTGCGGCTGCGGGAGAGTCTGCTGGCGGCGTGGCGGGGAGCAGGAAGCGGACAGAGCAACAATTGAGTACTGGACTGACAGGGCGGACCCCTCTCTTCTCTCTCTCACTCGCGCCAGGCCGCCCACTCGCCCGGCTCCATCATGCAGCTGGCCGCGTTGCGGTGGCCGCCCCCACCGTGCGCGGCCGCCAGCGCGGCGGCGTCGAAGGCGCCGACGGAGCGGAGCGACACCTTGACCCGGCCGTCGCCCTCCCCCATGCCCGGCTCCCTGTACGCCACGACCCCCAGCGCGTCCCGGCCGGCCGCGGCGGACGCGTCGGCCAGGGCATGCCCGATGGAGGAGCGCAGGCCGGCGAGGGAGGGGGAGAGGTCGACGGCAAAGCCTTTCGCGCCGCCGGGGGGCGCCACCGGGAACGCGCCCGCGACCACCTCCCGCACCGCGGCATCCTGCTCCGCCAGGTGGGCGGTGCCGGTCGCCACGGTGGCGTCAAAGTCGAGGGCCGCGAGTTGGGCAAACATTCCGGGGTTCGTCCCTGCGTCAAAATCGATCCCGGCCGCCGCCAGCCCCGCGTAAAACGCGCGCGACGTGGGCAAACCCCACGTCCACAGGTCGCCATCGTTGACGGCGGCGTACGCGGCGGCGACGGCGGGCGGGAGCGAAGGGCTGAAGTGCGCGCGCGCGAGCGCCGACCCGGACCGCCCCATGTCGAGCCACGCCTCCAGGTTGTTGGGGCGGGCGGGTGGGGGAGGAAATTGTTCGAGGGCGGTCTTGTGGTGGTCGAGCACGACGACGCTGAGGGACGAGGGGGGGGCTGGTTGAGACGCCGCGCGCGCGCGCGGCCTCCCTCGCTCAACCCTCCCTCCTCTCACCGCCCCGCCACCCCCGCCAGCTCCGTCGCAAACCCGGGCGGCCCCGCGTAGTCGAGCAGGTAGACGGTGTGGGAGCGGTCGAGGCCCAGAGCTGCTGCCTCCGCCGCTGCATACGTGCGGTGCGGCACGAAGCGCGGCCTCGGCCCGCCCCCCTGCTCGAAATAGAGAGAGGCTGCCAATGCCGCGTACGCGCCGTCGTTGCAGGGGGAGTGGTAGAGGACGACGACGCGCGCCCCGGCTGACGGGGGTGGGGGCGGGCCCACCGGCGCCTCGGGCGCCGCTGTCGCCATGCGAGAGGTGGCGCGGGGTGCGCGTGGATCGGTGCGGGGCAGGCGGCGGGTCAGGGCGGGCAAGCGCCGCATGCGGCGGCGCTGGACACCGTTTTGGCGGGACGTGCGGCGCCCACTCTCCTCCCCGTCCCTCGGCCGCCCCGCGCCCGCCGGCGCCGCGCGCACGGCCCCCGCCCGCCCGCGCCCCGCGCCCCGCGCTCCCGCCCCCCCCCCCCCAATGTCGTCGCACCTCCCGCTCGCGCTCGTCCCCCTCACCCCCGCCGCCCAGGCCGCCCAGGCCGCCGCCGGCGCGCCCATCACCCTCCTGGCTACCCCCAGAGTGCAGCTGGGCCGCTCCGCGCACGACGTGGGCGCGTCCCTCGTCTTCCACCGCGACGCGCTCACCGTGTCGGCCGTGCACTGCGTCTTTGAGCTGCGCGCCGACGGCGGCTTCACGGTGACGGATCGGTCCAGCAACGGGACGTGGGTCAACGACGACCGCGTGCCGCGCGCCGAGGCCGAGCCGCGCGGCGTGCCGGTCAAGGAGGGCGACATCGTGGCGCTGGCGGCGCCGCCGGGGCGCCCGGTGTCGACACCGATCGAGTTTGCGGTGCGGCGCGCGACCGAGGCAGAAGTGGCGGCGGTGGCGGCCGCGGACGCACCGCGCGCGCGCGCGCCGTCCAAGCGGGCGTCCTCGGACGACGCCGCCGCGCGCCTGCGCAAGGATGTGGATGAACTGACGTTGGCGCTCGCGGCGGCGGCGGCGGCGCGCGACGCGGCCGTGGCCGAGGCGGCGGCGCTTTCTGACCGCGCGGCCGCCGCGTCCGACCGCGCCGACGCGGCCGAGGGCGACGCGGAAGCCGCGCGCGATGAGGCGGCCGCGCTGCGCGTGGAGCTCGAGGGCGCGGTGTCGGCCAGCCAGCGGTTGGGCGCCGACGCGGCGGCCGCGGTCGACGCGGCGCTCGCCGAGGCCAAGGCCGAGGCCAAGGCCGCGGCCAAGGCCGCCAAGGCGGACGCGGCGGCGGCGTGCGCGGCGGCCGACGCCGCTGGCAAGGGCGAGGCGGCGGCCGAGGCGCGCGCCGAGGCGGCGGAGACGGCGGCGGCGACCGCGCGCGAGGGCGAGGCCGCCGCCGCCGCGCGCGCCGACCGCGCCGAGGCCGCCTTCGCGTCTCTGGCCGACGCGGCGTCCGCTCTGGACCGCCTCATCGCCCCCGCGCGCGACGCGGTCGCCGCCCTGGCCGACGCGGCCGCGGCGCTGCCGCGCGGCGACTCGAGCACCTCCAACAAGCGCGTCTCGGACGCGGATGGCACCCCGGCCGACGCCGCCAAGCGCCGCCGGTCGGCCGCGGCGGCGCGCGGGGGGGCGGGGGCGCCGCTGGGCGAGCGCAACTGAAACGGCGAGGGAGGGGGCAGGCAGGGCATTCCTGTTCCTTATTCACACCCTGCAAAAATGCACGCGCCACGCGCCCACACCCGTTTGTACCCGTCTCACGGCTCGCGGCGCACGCGGGACGCGGCCGCGACGATCGCGGCCGCGACGACCGCCGCGGCGCGCTTGTCCCCGTCCGCCGCGGCCGCCGTGGCGGCGCCGGCGTCGGCAAACTCGGTGAGCACGGCGTCCAGGTCGCGGCGGGCGCTGGGGAGGGGAGGAGGGGTGGTCGGGAGGGTCAAGGGGACAGGCGTGCCGTGCGCGCCCACAGCCCCCACCCTCCCTCGGACCCACTCCCACGCACGCGTCGACAATGGCTTCGATGTCTTTGGCCGTGGCCTGCAGTGCGGTGCGAGCGGCTGAGGGTGGAGGGAGGTTTGCGCGTCGCGCGCGGTCGGGGCGTGCCCAGCCCCCCGCCGCCCTCCCTCCCCATCCTCACCTGACGCCACATCATCCAGTGTGATCATGAGCACGACCCGGGCCGCGGTTGCCGCCGCCTCGACGGCAACCGCGTAGCCCGGCGTCGGCAGGGAGCAAGGGGGAGGGTCGTTGCCGTGGCCGCCGCCCTGGCCCGGCGGCGTGACCTCAGACAGCAGGGCGGGGTGCAAGCCGGCGGGGCGGGCGTGGCTCATAAGTGCCGAGGGGGAGGAGGGACGCGGGACGAGAGAGAGTGGCGGGGTGGGGTGCAAGGGCGGCGCCGCGGCGCCCCCTCTCCCACTCTTCCTTCGCGGGGCCGCCGCCGCCCCCACCACCCCCTCGCCTGCCTACCGCCCGCGCCACCTTCTCTGGGCGCGCCGGCACCCCCGCGCGCCGCCCGCCCGCGCCGCGCCGCATCCGCGGGACCGTGGTCGGAGGCGTAAGCAAGGTGCGTACCGTGTGGGCGTGTGTTGGAGACTTGGCAATGGCCAACGGCGAGCGGCGGGCGCCTCCGCGGCCGTGTCCCCCCCCCCCGGGACGCGCGTTGCGCAGCGCCCGCGGCGCGTCCGGCCCCGCCCGCCTCCGCCGCCCTAGTCGGCTCGCGCTCTGCGCCTGCTGCACTAGCGAACGCTGGTGGCGCGGGACGCGGGGCGGGGTGCGCCACGACGCGTCCCGCGCCGCGGCCCGCATGCGACCCCTGCGATTGGCCTCCCGACTCGCGTGGTCCCCCATCTGCGCCCCTTTGCCCGCGTGGGCGACGGGCATCGCGTTTGCACCCCCCTGGGAGCGCACCGACCGCCCCCCTTCCCCAACCGCCCCTCAGCCGCCCACCATGGCGCCGCAGCACCCCGCCGATGACTCTGCCCCCCTCCACGCCGGCCGCCACGACGCGTCCCACCCCCCCCACGCCCTGCACGGCGGCGAGGACCTGGTGGAAGCCGCGGGGCTGGCGCCGGGGCACAAGGACCTGCTCACCGAGCCCGATGCGGCTGTCGCCGCCGCGCTTGCGCACGGCGACGCCACGGCCGACGGCCCCTGGACCCGCCAGATCACGGTCCGGTCGCTCGTGTTTGGGGTGGCGCTCGGGGTCCTCTTTGCCATCATCACGGCCAAACTCAATCTGACGGCCGGCATTATCCCGTCGCTCGGCATGGCGACGACCCTGCTCGGCTATTTCTGCGTCACCGCCTGGAACAAAGTGGTTGTGCGCTGCGGCGGCACGGCCAAGCCGTTTACGCAGCAGGAGAACACGATGATGCAAACGTTCATCGGCGCGTGCGCCGGGGCTTCATTCTCCGGCGGCTTCGGCTCCTACCTGCTCGCCATGGACAGGCAGTCGTTCCTCAACGTGGGCGCGGTGCCCGGAAACCGGGAGGAGGACGTCTACGACCCGGTCTTGACGAGAACGATTCCGTACATGTTTTGCATTTCCTTTGTCGGCATCTTCATGCTCGTCAACCTGCGCAAGCGGTTCATCATCGACTACGACCTGCCCTACCCGTCCGGCACCGCGGGCGGCGTGCTCATCAACTCGCTCCACTCGCTCGGCGGCGAGGCCGACGCGGCGAAACAGGTGACGGTTCTCGGGCGGTGGGGCATCGTCTCGCTCGCCTGGGCCGGCTTCAAATGGTTTTTCTCGTCGGAAGCGGGCCCCGCCTGCTCGGGCGGCTTCGACCGCTTCCCCTCGCTGGGCCTCGCCGCGCTGCGCTGGAAGTGGAATTTCGACTTTCAACTCACCTACATCGGCGTCGGCATGATCTGCCCGCACGTCGTCAACCTGTCGATGCTGGCGGGCGCGGTGCTCACGTGGGGGTTTGCGTGGCCCATGATCGACAAGCGCGCGGGGGACTGGTTTCCCGCGGGGTTGAAGGAGAAGGATTTCCGGGGCCTCTACGGGTACCAAGTCTTCCTGGCCATCGCCGTCTTCATGGGCGACGGCCTGTACAACGCGGTCAAGATTCTGTGGGTGTCGGGGCGCGCGTTTGCGGCGCAGCGGCGGGCGGCGGCCGAGCTGCCGTCAGCCGCGCCCAACGCGCCGGCCGTCGTGGCGGCCGTCGCGGCGCGCCAGGCTGCGGCGGCTTCTGCCCGGCGCGCTGCGGGCGAGCGGCTGCGCCTCGCGACCTCGTTTCGCCGGCCAGCCAAGCGCGTGGCGGCGACAGACGCGCCCGAAGGGCCCGACGTGTCTGGCTCGTCCACGCCCTCATCCTCGACGACCCCGATGGGCACTGACAAGCCGATGCCGACCGCTGACGGCAAGCCCGCTGTCTCGGCCGCCGGCCTGCGCGCGCGCCGCCGCGCGTCGACCGCCGACTCGGAAGCCGCCGTCCGCCGTCGCGACCTGGACGCCCGCCGGGACGCCGTCTTCATGCGGGACGCGATCCCTGGCTGGATCGGGTGGGCGGGCTACGCGGCGTTCGGCGTCTTGGGCGTCGCCGTCATCCCCCTCCTCTACCCCGCCTGCCGCTGGTACATGGTCGCCACCGCGTACGCCGTCGCGCCCGCGTTTTGCTTCGCCAACGCGTACGCGGCCGGCCTCACCGATTGGGACATGGCGTCGATGTACGGCAAACTGTGCATCTTTGCGTTTGCCGCGTGGGGCGGCGTCGCCGGCGGCGGCGTCATCGCCGGCCTGGCCATTTGCGGGGTGGTTCTCTCCACCACCTCTGCCGCGTCGGGCCTCATGTTTGACTTCAAGACGGGGTGGATCACGCAGTCGTCGCCGCGCGCGATGTTTGCCGCGCAGACCCTCGGGTCGGCCATCGGCTGCCTCGTCGGGCCGCTCACCTTTTCCCTGTTTTACCGCGCGTTCCCGGTGGGGGTCGAGCATTCCGAGTACCCGGCGCCGTATGCGACGATCTACCGCGGCATGGCCATCCTCGGCACGCAAGGGTTTGGCGCCCTGCCCTCGCACTGCCTCGAACTGTTTGCCGCCCTATTTGCTGCGTCGTTCCTGCTGGGGCTGGCGCGCGACGCGCTGCCGAGCCGGTACGCGCAGTTTGTCCCGATCCCGACGGCCATGGGCCTGCCCTTCTACCTCGGCCCCAACTACGCGGTCGGCATGTGCCTCGGCTCCGCCATCAAATGGGCGTGGGAGCGGCGCGACCCCGAGGGCGCCGACTCGACCCTCGTGCCCGCCGCGGCGGGGCTCATCATCGGGGAGGGCCTGTGGTCGGTCCCGCAAGCCGCCCTGGCGATGGGCAAAGTGAGGCCGCCCATCTGCATGACGTTTTCGCGGGCGGGGGCGGCGGTGGTGGAGAAGATGATGGCGGCGGCCGCGCCGGCGGCGGGGTGAGGCGAGTGCGGTCCCCGTTTTTCCTTCCCCCCCCCCCCCCCCTTTTCCTTTGGGCGATTCACCAAACTGGGCCGACTGCAACACACTGCGCACCGCGGACGGAAAGCTTGGCGGGGGCTGTCCCGGGTGCACACGCGCGCGCACTCCTCCCCCCACCCCCTCTCCCCCTCTCACGCCTTGCCTTTCCCTTTGCCCTTGGGCTTGGGCTTGGGCTTGGCCGCGCCCGCTTCAAACACGATGCCCGACGCCTTGAGCCGCTTGGCAGCGCGCTCGGCCGCGACGTCGGGGGGGAGGTCGGCTTCGTCGTCGTCAGAGCCAGAGCCCGCGCCGCCTTCCTCCCCTTCCTCCCCTTCCTCGCCCGGCGTGACCGCGCGCCGCTTCTTGGGCGCGGCCACCGCCGCCACCTTCTTCCCCTTGGCTTTCCGCACGAACCCCGCGTCGTCCTTGTTCCAGCGCGGCGCCGGCGCGCCTTTGGTCAGCGCCCGCGTGAACGCGGCCTTGACCGCGGCGGGTACGCCCTTGTACGGGTCGGCGCAGAAGACCGACTTGGTTTTAAACTTGGTGACGTCGACCAGGAAATCGAAATCGTCTTTCGTGAGCCCCAAGCCGCGCACCGCGCCCGCCGCCGCGTCCGCCGTCGCCGCGGTCGCGCCGCCGGCGGCTTGGAGGAACGGCGCGGTGCACACCGCGCGCAGGGCGGGGACTACGTCCGCGCGCAGCGCGGTGCGGTCGGCGTGCGCCGCGCCCGCGGCGGCGAGCCGGGACCCGACGTCGGCGAGCAGGCGGCGCTGCTTGCCGGAGGACGACAGGTTGCCCAGGAACGCGGTGAAGCTGTGGTGAGGGGGGGGGGAGGGGTGGTGGTGGGGTACGCGGGCGCTGGGCGCCCTCGACCCCCTCCCTCTTGCCTCTTCTCTCGCACCGCGAAAACGCGGGCTCCCCCGGGTAGAGCCCAAACGGTTGGAAGCTGCCCCGCACAAAGGCGGCCGGGTAGACGCACGACATGAGGGCGGCCGACGGGGCGAGCACCCAGTTTTGGCCGGACCGCACTTTTTTGTTCAAAACGTCGCCCGCCGAAATGCCGTCGGCCGCTTTGGCGACGAGCTGCAGGCGGGCCACGGGGTCGGCGCCCGCAATGGAGGGCGCGTAGTTGACGTAGTTCTCCTGAAAAGAGAGACAGGGAGGAGGCGGGCGTGGTGGGCGAAGCGCACGGCAAACCGCACCCCTCTCCTCCCTCCCCCCTCTCTCTCACCTGCACCAGCAGGGGCACCATGTCGAGATCCACAAACGCGGCGTCCAGGCGCGCGTTGAGGGAGAGGTGCTTGCCCGACTGGTCCGCGAGCAGGCGCGCCGCGTCGAACGGAGTCATCGTCGCATCCTTGTGCGTCCCAAACCGGCCCGTCGCGTCGTCGAACGAGAGCGACCGCTTCTTGAGGCGCACGAGTTGGAGCTGGCCGATGAGGGAGCGGAGGTCGCAGTTGGCGCCTTCGGCCAGGGCTTGGAGCGTCGCGTCCGACGCTTGGAGCCCTTGGGCCGCGCACACGGCGGCCAGGCGCTTGGCGACCGCGGTGGCGGCCGGCTTTTTAAAGTCCTGAGGAGTGGAGCAGGAAGTGGGGGTGGGCGTTGGGGGGTGCGCGCGCACCCGCGCGCCGCCCCGCCACCACCCTCTCCCTCTTCTCTTACCAGCTCGAGGACCTGCGCCCGCAGCGGCTTGAGCTTTTGGCACCACTTGTCGTTGGCGATGCAGATGACGGGAACCTGGTGGAGGTGGGAGGAGGGTGGGCGGGGTGGGCGCGCGGTGGTCGACGCGCGCGCGCGCGCCTCGCCCCCTCTCCTCCCCTCCTCCCACCTTGGCCGCCTTGATGACGCTCGCCAGCTCGCCCACCCCCCCCCGGTCGCCACCGGACATGCCGTCCACTTCGTCCATGATGAGCACGACCCGGCGCGCGCGGCCGTCGGGGCCGGGGAGCGCGGAGTTGGTCGCGAGCTCGCGCACCGCGTTGGAGAGCCGCCCGCCCACCCCGGCCGCCACCTTGGAGTCGGCCTTGTTGCGCGCGTCGGACGCGTTGACTTCGACCGGGGTGCGGCCCAGCTCGCGGGCGAGGGCGAGGGCGGCGGAGGTCTTGCCGACGCCGGGCGGGCCGGAAAGGAGGACCGCCTTTTTGGTCATGTCGGTGACCGCCTTGCCCCGCCCTTTGAGCGCGGGGGCGGGCGGCGGTTTGCCGCGCAGGTGAACGTCGTCCCTGGGGGGGGGCGAGGGGTTGGCGGGCGGGGTTTCGCGCGCGCCGTCGACCGCGCCCTTCTCTCCTCTTCCCTCTCCTCTCGCTCTTACCACGTCGTCAGCCACTGGCGCAGCGTGTTCACCGCGCCCGGGTTGCCCACCAGGTCGGAGGCGCGGGACGGGCGGTAGGTGTCGACCCAGAGGGAGGAGGACGCGGGGGCCGACGGCGCGGCGGCGGCCGCGCGCGCGGGCGCGCGCGGCGGCGCTGGTGCGCGCGCCGGCGCCTTGGCCGGCGCACCCGACCCCGACGCGCCGCCTGCACCGGCGGCGGCAGGATCGGGCGCGGCGGCGGCGACCTCGTCCGACTCGTCCGGCGGCGGGGGCGGACCGCCCGCGACAACGAGCGCCACCAACCCGTCCTCGTCCACGACCGCCGTCACCTTGACCCGGCTCGCGGCTTGCGCGGCGCGCATGTCGGCGTCGGCGACCGCGTACGCGGCCAGCGCGGCGGCCTGCTGCGGCGACAGGTCCGGCTCGGCCACATCCTTCTCCCCCTTGTTCTTGGCCGCCCGCGCCCGCGCGACCGCCTGCTGCACCGCCTTGGGCACGGCCGCGTCGCGCAACGCTTTGGCGGCGGCCAGCGCGGGCGCGGCGGCGGCAAGCATGGCGGGCGCCGCCGCGGCGAGCTCTGCGTTGTCGAGCACTTTGCCCACCTTGCTCATCCCCGCCCCCGTGCCCAGCACGACGACGTCCGTCTTGCCGGACGCGGACGTGGTGACGCGGCCGCCGTGGCGCTTGATGTAGGCTTCCGCGGCGGGGCGGGTGAGGGATTCGAGCACGCCCGAAATGACGAAAGCGAGCCCCGTCAGCGCGTCCGGGTGCCCCGTGGGCGGCGGCGGCTTGATGCCAGCCAGCGGGGGCGCGTCGTCCGCGCGGCTGGCGGGGGCGAGGGGCGCGGCTGGGTCCCGCGGCGGGCGCACGTACGGGGGGAGCGCGGCGATCGCCGCCGCGACCGCGGCCATCGCCGTCTCGGCCCCTGGCGCCTTGTACGCGTCCGCGGGCGGCGGCGCCGACGGCGCGCGCCCGCGGCCGGCGGCCGACTTGGGCCGCTTCTTGGCCGCGGGTGACGCCGACGGCGCGGCGCGCTTGCCGCGCCCACGGCCAGCGGGCCGGGGCGCGGGCGACGGGCCGCCGCTCACGTCGTCGTCGCTGGTGGCAGCGGGAGCAGGGGCGGCGGAGGGAGCGCTTTCGCGCTTGGGCGCCGCGTCGTCGTCCGACCCCGAGAGCACGATCGCGGGCGCGTCCGGGTCGAGCTTGGGCTTGGGGTCGCCACCGCCAAAGTGGCGCGACGCCTTGGGCTGGAGAGAGGGAGCGCGGGTCGGCCCCGCGCCCGCCGCTCCCTCCTCTTCTCCACCCCACCCCCCCATCGCGCCATGCTCACCTCGGGCTTGGACGCGGGCGCAGGGGCGTGCTCTGGAGGGCGGGAGGGGCGCGGGGTAGGCATCGATTTATTCGCGGCATCGCCGCAGCGCGCCCGCCCCCCCGCGAGCGCCCGCGCCGCCCGCGGCCGCGCCGCGCGATAATCGAATCGCGCGCGGACCATCGGCCGCGTGTCGCGCGCGCAAGGACCGCTCCCGCGCCCGCGCATCACGCGCCGCGCACCGGGCTTGGCCCCGAACCAGGTGCGGATGTCCTTGCCCGCGGGCTTGGCGGGCGTCGCCGCTTTGTCCTCCTTGTTGGGCGACATGGCCGCCGGAGGGGGAGAGCGGGTGTGAGAGCGTCGGCCGGCGCGCGCGCGCTCTCTCTCTTCTGTCGCCCCTTTGATGCTACACGCGTGTGCGGGGCGGGCGACGGGCGGTCGCCCGCCCCGGGACCGGGACGGCCGCGCCCCGCCGGGGCGGGCGGCGCAAGAATGAAGAATGGTGGGGTGAGGGGAGGGAGGGGTCGCGGGCCGCCCGCCTACGCTGCCGCCAGCTCTGGCGGCAGCGCCAGCCGCCGCAGGCGCGGGCACGCGGCGCGCAAGGCGTCCGCCCCCGCGCGGCTCGCGCGCGCGCACGCGCGCGCGTCGACGCTTTCCAGGCCGGGGCAGTGCGTCGCGAGCGCGGCCAGGGCGCGGTCGCCGCAGCCTCCAGGGAGGGACAGTGCGCGCAGGTGGGCGCCGGAGGACGCGGCGAGCGCGGCGACGCCCGCGTCGCCGACGCGCGGCAGCCGCGCGTCGAGCCGCACCCGGCGCAACCCTCGCGCGCCCGCCGCCAAAGCCGCCACCCCAGCATCCGACACGAGCTCGCTGTACCCGGTCCAGGTGAAGCACGCTAGGCGGGGGCAGGCGGCCCCGAGCCGCGCGAGGCCGCGGTCGGTCACGCCGCTGGCGCCGCCGAGGGACACGGAGCGCAGGGTGCCGCCCGCGGCCGAGGCCAGCGTGGACAGGCCGGCGTCGGAAAAGAGGTCGGCCGCGTCCGAGTAGGGGTCGAACGCGAGGGCCAGCGCTTCTAGCCGCGCCGCGCCGCCGCGCCGCGCGAGCTCGGCCGCCAGGTCGTCCGTGGCCCCTCCCAACGGCGACACGCGCTCGTCCAGGGTCAGGGACGCCACGCCGGTGAGCGCGGCCGCCAGCGTGTGCGCCGACGGGCGCAGGGGCGTGTTGCGGTGGACGCGGTCGCGGAAGCGGGCGCGCGACTCGGCCGCCGCGGCCGCGGCGTCGCTGGGGGTGTGGTGGAGGGGGCCTGCGTTGGCCCGCGGCGAAACAAGACGTCCACAGCCTGTCGGTGTCAGGGCGGCAGTAATGGCGGTGATGGCCAAACAAGACGCCCCCATGCGGGCGACCGGGGCGCGCGCCCCTCTTTCTCACCCTGCCAGCTCCACTTCCGCCGCGCCCGCCAGCATGGACATCAGCTCCTTGCACCGCGCCGCGCCGCAGCCGTCGCGAAAGCGGAGCGCGGGAAAATAGGCGCGCGGCGCGCCCCGGACGACCGAGCGCGCCCGCGCGCACGCCGCCGACGCCGCGGCGCGCGTGCGGGGCGTGCTGGCGGCCAGGACGTGGACGAGCACGGATTCGTGCAGGTCGGTCCAGGCCGCCATGGCGGCCTGGCGGCGGGGGAGTGGGCTGGCGCCACGCGCGCGCTCGGCTGTCGCCGAGGCGTGCCTCTCCCGCGCCGCCAGGCGAGGCCGGCAGTGGTTGCAGTGTGCGCCGCCCGTCTCTCGCGCTCTCCCCGCGACCCCAATAAATCAAGCCGGGGCTCGGGTGCGGGTTCGGTCCTTTCTACCCACCCCCCTCCCCCCTCCCCGCCCCGCCCCTCACGCGTCCTCGTCCACGTGGTCGTCCCCGTTGTCCAACGCTTTGTTGACCGCCGCCTTGGCCGCCGCCACCGCGGGCGACTCCCGCAGGGCGGCCTCCGCGTGCGGCCGCCACAGCGACGCGGACGACGCGGTGACCCCGAGCGCGTGCGTCAGCCCGCGCAGCAGCATGATCGTGCGCCCGATCTGGAACAGGTCGGACGGGAAATCTGCGAGGGGCACCATCTGGGGCGGAGGAGGAGGGTGGGGTGGGCGGGTGGCCGTCGCCGCGGCGCCGGCCGGCGCGCCACGGGGCCCCCCCCCCCCCCCCCCCAGGGACGCGCGCGGCGGGGGGGGCGCGCGGGGGGGGGGGGGGCGGCCGCCCCGGGGGGGGGGGCCGGGGGGGGGGGGGGGGGGGGGGGGGGGGGGGCCCCCCCCGGCCCGTCGCCGCGGCGCCGGCCGCCTCTCCACCCCCCCCGCCCTCCCCCACCTTGAGCACGCTCTTGCCCGTTTCATCCAGCGGGTTGACCGCCGCCGCCGGCAGCGGCGCCGTGTCAAAAACGACCGCCGCGAGCACGGCGGCGAGCAACGGGTCGGGCGCGCCGGCCTCCCCAGGCGCGGGGCACAGCCCCATCGCCGCCAGCCCCGCCGCGACGCCGTCCGGGTCGCCGTCGTCGATGGCGATGATGAGGGACGCCAGCAGGCGGCGCCGGTCGGCGGACAGGGCTTTGACCTGGCCAAAGTCTAGTAATCCAAGGTCTCCGGTCGGGAGGCCGACGGCGTCGGTCAACACTAGAAGGTTGCCCGGGTGCGGGTCGGCGTGCATGAGGCCGCCGACGAAGATCATGTGGCCGTAGGCGGCGAGCAGGGCTTCGACTCCGGAGCGGGCGGCGGCGAGGGTGGCCGACGCGGCGGCCGAACCGGCGCCTCCGTCTCCACCCCCCGCCGCCCGCGCCGCCACCGCGTCCCGCACCACGGCCGCCACCGACACGCCGTGCAGCCGCTGCATGACGAGCACGGTGCGGGAGGTGAGGTCGAGGCGGGGGGTGGGGATGACGACGCGCGCGGCGCGTCCGACCGGCGCGAGCCGCGCTTGCAGCGCGGCCTGCAGCCGCGCCTCGCGCACAAAGTCAAACTCCTTGGGCACGGTCTGACCCATCTCTTTGAGCATCTAGGAGAAGGGGAGAGGGCGGAGGGGCGTGTGGGCGTGGGCGGGCGTTGGCAGCCGCGCGCGGCGGCCCTCCCCTCCCCCGTCGCGGCCCGTCGGCTTCGGATTAGCACGGCCCGGCGGTGGTCGCTCATGAATGAGTTCGGTGCCGACCCGGTCGTATGTATAGAGAAGTGTGGGTCGCCGTGGTGTCGTCAAGAGCCGGAGAGCGCGAAAGAAAAATGGGGGGTGGCCGATACCGCGCCCCGCACCCCCCATTCCCCTCTTTTACTCACCCCGCCGACATCGAATGGCATGATGTCGCCCACAAAGGTGGCCAGGCGGCCGAGGTTGCGGACGTCGGAATCCATGAGCGCGCGCGCGGCGACGTTTTGGATTTTCACCACAACCCCCGTCCCGTGGGCCCACGCGGCCGCCGCCTGGCTGGTCAGCTCGGCGGCGTGCACCTGGGCGATGGAAGCGGTGGCGAGCGGGGTGGCGTCGACGGAGGCGAGCAGGGCGGGCGTCGCGCGCGCGCGGCGGCCGAGCGCGAGCGCCGCGCCGGCCTCGGTCGCGCGCAGGCCGCGCTCCAGGTCGGCCGCCACCGCGCGCCGGGGGCGGGGGGGCATGGCGTCGAACGTGGCCGACAGCGGGGCGAGCCACTGAGAGGGAGGGTGGGTGGGAGGGTGCGCGAAGCGAAGCGCGCGCCGCCCCACCGCCCCCCTCTCTCTTCCCTTCTCACCTGGCGCGGAATGAAGTCGCCCTTGCTCGCCAGCACCTGGGCCGCCTTCACATAGTATCCGCCCAGGCCCGCCAGCATGGCGTGGACGCGGGGCGCGCCATACTCGTGCCGCGCGTCCCACTTTTTTTCGACGAGCGCCCAGGGATGCCCTTTACTCTCCGCCCACCGCCACTTGGTCCACTGATAGCGCGCGTAGAGCGGCAGGAAGGCGTCCCACATGCGCAGCGTGCGGGCGACGTCGGGGGCGGCGGCGGCGAGGGTCGCGCCGGCGACCGCGCGAGCGACGACCGGGGGCGCGAGCACGGCGCCGGCGCGCCGCAGCTGGGGGGGTAAGCCTCGCGCGGGGATGGCGGCTGCCATGACGACGGCCTCCAGGGCGGGCCAGCCGCCGGGCAGGGCCCAGGAGGCGACGGAGAGGAGGGCGGAGCGCGCGAGAGCGTGCACGGCTGCAGAGAGGAGGGGATTTGTTGGCGCCCGGCGCCACCACGCCACTGCGCCCACACAACACGCGCACATCCTCCGCCACCCCTACCTGCCGCCACGAGCGAGAGCGCTTTCGGCCGCGCGGCCGCGGCGCGCCGCGCCCACGCGGCGCCCGCCGCGCGCCCCAGGGGCCACGCCAGCAGCGGCAGCGCGGTGCTGGCGACCGCGGTGAGGAGCCAGGCCAGGCGGCGGCGGCGGGGGGGGGGGAATGCGGGCGCCGCTACCGCACGCGCGCGCTCGTCGGGCGCCGGCGGGCGCTTCATGGCGCTCGCGTCGGCGGCGGACTGCGCGCTGGGCGGGGGGCGGGGGGCGGCGCCACCCGCGGAGCGGGCGCGGGGGTGTGGCTAGGCTATGGCGCGCGGCACGCCTCCTCCCTCCCCTCCTCTGCCGAAGAAGAATGCTGTGCGCCACACGCCCTCATCACTCCCCCTCCCTTCACTCGACCAGGGCGGGCGCGGCCGCCACCGGCGCGGCGACCGGCGCGGGCTGCGCGGAGAAGGCGCGAACGTATTCCGACACGGTCGCCGCGCCCGCCGGCGCCACGAGCGGCGCCTCCCCGCGCGGCGCCAGCGAGATGCCGGCCGCAATCGCCGCGCCGCCCACGACGGCGGCGGTCACGGCGTAGACGGAGGTGAACGCGGACCCCGCCGTCGAGTCGCGCGCCGAGCCCGCCACGTAGGCCTTGGGCTCGACCGCGAAGATGTTGGACTGGCCGGCCGAGTCCTCGTTGGTGTAGCCGAGGCCCTGACGGGTGGGGCGGGGGGCGGGGTGAGCGGTCGCCGGCGCGGCGTGGTGGCGGCGCCGCGCGCCGCGGTTCGCGCGGCGCTGCCGCGGCCCGCGCGCGCGCCGGCGCGCGGCGTGGGGGGCGGCCGCCGCCCCAGGGGCCACGCGATAGTCACCCCATCGCAGCGAGGGGCAGGGTGGGGTGCCGGGCGCGGCGGGCGGGCGCGGCGCGGCGGCGCGCCGGCGCCGATCGGCGTTCCGCCACCTCCTGTGCGCTCTCCTCACCGAGCGCGAGTTGCTCGTGAAATCGAGCCCCTTTTTGTCGTCAGCCGCGCGCGCGGCGAGCGACCGGCGCGGGCGCGCGGCGCGGGCGGTCGGCGGGGAGGGGCGCAGGGCGAACTGGAGAAGACGGAATGTGGGCGTGAGTGGCGGTTGAGGGGGCGTGCTGATGCGCAATGCGGGCCCCGGGAGGGAGGAGGAGCGCACGTTCATCGTGGGAGGGAGGGAGGGAGGTGTGCGGCCGGGGCGGCGAGCGTCGCACTCTCGTCGCCGGATGTGGGCCTCCCTGCGATCCTCCCGCCTGCCTGCATCGCTCCGCGCGGCGACGGCGCCGCAGTCCCCGCCGCGCGCGCGGACGAGCGCTGCGCGCGCGGCCGCGACGCCGCCCGCCGTCGCCGCCGTGCTCTTCGACATGGACGGCGTCCTCACCCTCTCCGAAAATCTTTCGCGTGCTGTCGCCGCGGTCATGATGCGGGAGCGGTACGGGGTGGCGGTCGACCCCGCCGAGTATGTTAAATTTGTCGGACAGGGAGAGGCCGTCTTCCTCGGCGGCGTCGCCGCGTCGCACGGCGTCACGGCCTCCGTGGACGAGCTGAAAGCCGCCTTTTTTGCCGCGTACGAGGTGGCGTGCGCAGACCCGGGCACAGACATCGCGGGCCCCGGCGCGCGCGACCTCGTGCGCGCGTGCCGCGCGGCCGGCCTGCGCGTCGCGGTCGCGTCGTCCGCCGACCTCGTCAAAGTGCGCATGAACCTGGCGGCTGCCGGCTTTGATTTGGAGAACGATTTCGACGCTGTGGTGACGGCGGACGAGTTCGAAAAGTTGAAGCCGGCGCCGGACATTTTTTTGGCCGCCGCAGCGATTCTGTCCACTCCCGCGTGCGCCTGCGTCGTCATTGAAGACGCGCCGGCCGGCATCGAGGCGGCGAGAGCGGCGGGCATGCGGGTTTTGGGGGTGTGCACGACGCTGCGCGAGGACGAGATGCGCGCGCTGACCCCCGACGACGTCGCCAAGGACACGTCCGAGGTGACGGTCGAGCGGCTGTTGGCGCTGATGGACGTGCGGACGACCGCGGCGTGAGAGCGAGAGGGGAGAGTAGGGAAAGTGAAAAAAAACATCGTTTCATTCCACCCCTCCTCTCTACTTTTTCCCCCACCCGCCCACGATCAGCCAGCGCAGCACGAGGTACGCAATGCCCATGAGCACCCACTGCACCGCCACGGGCAGGTTGCCCACGCCGAGCGGCGCCTTCTCGCCCGCCCACGGCCACCCCGCGAGCGAGCCCCGTTTGATCACGTGCGCTTTGCCGTCCGCCTGCACGACGCGCCCGTCCCCGGACACGATCACCAGCGCCGGAATCCCGGTCACGCCGAGGGCGGACATGAGGCGTTCCCGGGCGCCGTCGTCGTACGAGACGGCCGGAAAATTCATGGCGTCGTGGTACGCTTCAAACGCGGGCCGCGTGCGGTCGCACGACACAAACACGAGCTCGGCCAGGTCGGGGCGGTCTGTCTTAGTCCATTGAGAATAGGCGGCGGCCAGGGCGGGCGTGAACTTGCGGCAGGGCGGGCACCTAATGGGCGACGGGGGCGTCGCACGCTCCCACCCCGCGCCCGCCTCCTCTCCCGCACAACCATCCGCCCTCCTCTCACCAGTGCGCCGAAAAGTAGAGGCCGACCGTGGCGTCCGGGTTGCCGACCGCGCCGCGCGGCAGCGCCGCGGGGCCGCCGCCGGGGGCGCGCAGGGTGGCGCGGGCAAGCAGGTCGGAGTCGATGGAAGGGGTAGTGTGTGCGGGAGCGGAGGCGGGAGGCGGCGCCATGGCGGGCGAAGAGTGGCGCGGCGCCAGCGCGCTCCCATCAGTCTGCCGCTATGGCCCACGCCCAGGGCTGCGCATGCGCCGCGCGCTCGCACGGCGGCGCGGAGCAGACGCTGGACGAGCTGACGTGGACGCGGGGGCCGTGTGGGCACGCGTCGCGCGGCGACGTTGCCGCGCTTGCGGCGGTGTTATCGCGCGACCCCGGGGCGGCGACGAGGGTCGATTGCGCGGGGTACACGCCACTGCACTATGCGGCGCGGGGCGGCAAGCGGGAGGCGGTGAGCGTTCTGCTGGCCGCCGGCGCGGCGGTCGACGCGCGCACCGCCGGCGGTCGCGCCACGCCCCTGATGCGCGCCGCCGCCGGCGGCCACGCCGCCGTCGTCGACGACTTGCTCGCCGCGGGCGCGGACGCGGCGGCGGCCGACGGCGACGGCGAGACGGCGGCGCACAAAGCGGCGGCCGCTGTGAGCAGAAGAGAGGAGAGGAGGGCCTCCGGCGGGCTCCCGCGCTCTTTGGCTCACACCCTCTTCCTCCCAGGGCCACCCCGGCATTGTGCGCGTGCTGCTCGCCGCGGTGCCCGGCGCGGCGGCGGCAGTCGACCGACGCGGGCGCACGCCAGCGGCAGCGGCGGCAGTTCCGCCGTGAGGTGGGCAGCGCATTTTGGGCCGTGGTCGTGATTTGGGGTGTACACTTGTGTGACTGGCGCCGTGTTTTGGGGGTCAGCGGAAGCGGACACGCCACCGAGCAGCGGGGAGGGTGCGCCGTCTCCGCTCCCCGTCGCGCTGCCGCCCCTCCACACGCCCGCCCACCCCCGCCCACGCCACCCGCGCGCGGTCGCGGCAGAGTCTTTCCGCCCGCGAGCGCGCGGGCGCGCTCCCGCCCCGCGCGCGCGGCCCGCATCTGCAGCGCGTCCCCCCCGCGATATGTCCTCCCCCGCCGTCTCCCCGCTGGCCGGCCCCCGCCCGTCGTCGTCCGGCACCGTGCGCTCGTTCGACGCGTTCCTGGTGGGCAAATCGTCGCACGACGCCGCGCCGGCGCGCCGCGCGCCGCCGCCGCCCGAGCCCGAGGGGGTCTTTGGGTGAGCGAGGGGGAGAGAGAGAGAGATAGAGATAGAGTGGCGGGTGGTGGGCGAGCGCCGACGCCGGCGCGGACGCCGACCCCGCCCCCTCCTTCGTCACTCTAGCTGCGCGCGCTGCGTCGCGGGCTACGTCCCCTGGGCCGCCCTCGCCGGCGTGTCCACCATGTTGACCGGGGTGTTGATGTTTGCGGTCGCCGCCGTCGGCGCGGGCGGGCACGCGCGGCGCGGCGCGGCGCTCACGGGGGCGGCGCCCGGCGGCGTGGTCGGCCTCGCCACCTCCTTTCCCGCCGCGGTGTCGGCTGTCGTCGTTTTAGCTGCCCTCGCTTCCTGCGTGGGCGCCGTGGCGGACGCGGCCCGGGTCGAGGCCGCCGCGCGCGGCGACGGCGCGGTCGGAGGCGGGCCGGTGCGCGCGCGGGCCTACCGCTCCCAGCGCGCGGCCTGCATCTTGCTGGCCCTGCTGGCGGCCGTGTTTGGCACGGCGGCCGTGGGGTTGGGCGTCACTTACTTTTGGGGTGAGCAAGGAAAAGGGTGGCGGGAAAGGGTCGCCCGCCCGCCCTCCGCTCGCCCGCCTCCCACCCCACCCTCCCTCACCTTAGCCTGCTACATCTTCAACAACACCGCCCGCGCCGCCGCCGGCGCGGCGGCCGGCACGGCGGCCACGCTCGCGGTCGCCGGGGAGATGTTGGCCGGCCTCGACACCATCATGGCGGCCGTCAAAGCCCCCGCCGCGGCCGCCAACCCCGCTCTGGTCGCGCTGAATGCCACGATGACGACGCTGTACGACTCAGTGACGCCCGCGCTCAAATCCGCGGTGCGCGCAGGGGTTGAGGCGGTCGCGCGGCGCATGGACGAGCCGACCGCGGCGGCGGCGATGCCCAGCGCGCCGCTCGCGGACGAGGCGGCGCTGCTGGTGGCGTCGACGGGGCAGACGGTGCGCCTCTGCATCGCCTCCCTCTGCGCCGACCTCGCCGCGGTCCCGGGCGCCCGCTCGGCCGCGTGCGTCTGCCGCCCCGTTGCGCTCGCCGCGGTGCGGGACGCGTCCGCGCGCGCTGCGACGGGGCTGGCGTGGGCGGGCGCGGGCCTGCTGGTCGCCGCCGGCGGCACCGCCCTCCTGTTTGCGCACTTTGCGTCCCAGGCCGCCACCGTGGCGTGCGAGCGGGACGCGCTGTATGGGAGAGGGACGAGGATCGACAGGCTCGTCGACGCCAAGGCGCGCCGCCGAGCGCGCGCCGCCGCGGCCGCCGCGTCTGCCTCCCCGCGCTCGGTCGCCGCCTGGTCGCCCGGCCCGCGCGGCTCGTGCGAAGACGTGTTTGTGACGCCGCCCGCGGCGGGCGACCGGGGCTGGCGCGAGCGCGCGTCGAGCGGCGGGGGGGGGGGCGCGCGCGCGGCGGTCGGAGTCGGACGGCCGGGCGAGCCGTGACGCGGCCTGCGGGCGTGCTTGTGTGGGTGCCTGCTTTGGTTGCGTGGTCGTTGTGTGAATCGAGACTCCCCTTGTGACGCTATGGGCGCACGCGGCCGCGCCTTCCCCTCTCTCCCTCGCCCCCACGGTCTTTTGGTGTTCGTGTGTGGTCTACAGGGGCGCCCGGCGGCTGGTGTCGAGGGGGGGCCGGACGCGCGCGGACGCGCGCGGGCGAAAAAGGGTTGGAGGTGTGTGGTGAGGGGCGCCCCGTGCGCGAGGGTGGGGCGTCGGGCCCGCTCGCGCGCGGCGCGGCGGGCGCAGCGGAAGACGGGGCGCGCTCGCGCGCCCCGCCCCGCTGCCCACCGCGCCAGTGCGCCAGCGTGGGGAGCGGGCGGCGCGGCGACGCGTGGAGCGGCGTCGCCGCGCAACTTTAAAAAAATATAACTCGCATCGACTCGAGGTGGAGAGGGTGGGAACAAGGGGCGCGCGTGAAGCGTCGGCCGGCGCGTGCGCGCGCGGGGGCCGCGCACCGCGGGCGTGCGACACGCGCTTGATCGTTTCTTAGTGGCGGCGCCAGACTCGGCGGCAGCGATTCGGGGTGGTGTGCATGCAGGGATCGCACTTCGGCGGGGTGGTGTGTGGGCGGGTGGCGTGGGCGCGGGGGGGTTTAGTGGGCGGGCGGAGTTTTGAGGGAAAGAGGGGAAACCGGCACCGCCGCGACTGCGGGCGCCCCCGCCGGAGGCGGCGAGGGCGCCCGAGTCCGCGGCGCTGCGCCATTCGGGGAAAGGAATGAAGGAAGGGCGGGGTCGGCGCTCCCCGCGAAGCGGGGGCCGGCTCGTGGTCGGGTCGGGGATCGCGGGGTGGAAGAGAGCCTGGCCGCGCGCCGTGGGTGAATGGGCGTGGTGCGCGCCAGGCTCGGATACGGCGTCTAGCGCGTCAGGCAGGGGGGTGGGACGAGGGGCGTCACGCGTCACGCGGCGTCGGCGACCGCGAGCGCCGCAAAGCCGCCCTCGAGCACGGCGCGCGCGCCCGCGGCGGCGTCGTAGACCGCAAACCAGGCCGCGTTCTGCTCGCGGAGTTTGGCGAGGACTGGGAGGGACGAGGGGGCGGGAAGGCGGCGAGTGAGTCACCCCTTTTTTTGGCGGCCGCGCCCGGCGACGCGACACCTCGCCAACCCAAACCGCGGGGCCTCACGAGCCGTCCGCGCCGTGCGGGGGTGCGAACGGGGTGCGGCGCCGCCGGCGCGGCCCCCACGCGGCCGCCGCGCACGACGGCCGCCACCCCTCTCTCCCCCGCCTTACCGACTCCCGCGACGATTCCGTCCACCCCAAAATGGGCGACGGCTTCATTCACGACTTGGGCGTCGCCCGTGCACGAGTTGGAGGCGAGGATAGCTTCGAGGGCGACGTGGGTCTGCCGAATGAGGGGGTCGGCGTCCGCCGCGCGCCGCCGGGCGCCCCCCGCCCCACACTCGATGGACGCGCGTGACACCAGGCGTCCAAATGAGAGGCCCGCGGGCCGCGGCGCCCCCCCGCACGCGCCGGAAGACGCACCTTTTGCACTTGAAGGAGTGAGACCCCGCCCGCCCGCGCGGGCGCCGGGCCGGGGCGCGCGGCGGCGTAACGGGGGACGGCGACGGCGTAGCACATCGTGGGCGGAGTTTGGGGCCCGCGGGAGGGCAGGGGAGGGGTCGGGGAGGGAGTGGCGGGCAGAGTCGCGAGTCGGGCTCGTCCCTATCCTCTTCCCGCTCGCTTTCGCTTTTTGGCTCACGAGTGGCTCTCTCGAGTCGCCGCGGGTACGCTTTTTCACAGTCAAGCAAGAAAGGCCGGCCGTCGCGCCTCCCTCGTCCCCTCTCTACCCCCCCGCCACCGCCGCCCGCGCCGCCGCCACCGACGCCTCCGCCGCGCGCACGTCCCGCTGGTCGGCCGCGGCCAGCACGGCGCGCAGCGTGGAGGAAGCGCCGGTGCGCGGCCGCGCCGTGCGCGCGCCGACCCGCTCCGGCACCCCCCCGCCCCGCGGCCACAATTCCGCCGCCGACGCGGCGCCATCGTTCAGCCGCTCGCACGCGCGAAACGCGGCCCACGCGGCGGGCGACACGAGGAGTTCCCCGCGCGTCGCGGCCGACGCGTGCGCGACAACGACGGGGGCGAGGTCGCCCGCGCCCTTGCCGAGCGTGGTGAGGGCGGCCCCGGTGTGAAACAGGGTGGCGGAATCGGCCAGCGGCGCGATTCTGGGAAAGGACGCGGCAAAGAGGCGGTGCGAGCGTAACTGGGCGGCCGCGGGGACAGACCGCCCCGCTCGCACGCGCCGCCACACGCCGCGCGCGACCGCGAGCGCCGGGTCGCACGTCACGCCCACCACTTCCACGCGGTAGGGGCGGTGGGTGGGCGGGGCGGGGCCGAGCCGGGTCCAGTAGCGTTCCTCGCCAGGAGCAGAGGGGGTCGCGCCGCATGCGCCGCCGCCGGCGCTGCGCGGCACGAACCCCGGCCCCCGCTCGTACACGTGCCCGTGGTCGCGCACCATGGCGATCGTGGCCTCCACAAAAGGGGCCCATGCCATCGTGCCGTCGAAGACGACGTCCCGCTGCTGGTTGACTGGGGGAGAGGGAGGAGGAACGGGGGTGGTCGGCGCGCGCGCGCGCGGTTTCTCTTTCTATCTCCCTCCCGCCCCTCCCTCCCACACACTCACTCGCATCCACCAGCATGCGTTCGGCCGCTGCGGTCGAGTACTCGTGCACGTAGCGGCCCAGGGCGGCGCCGTCGGCGGCGGGGCCCGGCCCGGCACCGCCTTGCCCCCCGCCTTCGGCCGCGCGCGCCGCCGCGGCGGCCGCCGCCGCCGCGGTCGCCTTGATGGCGTCCGCCTCGATGACGACGGGCGGGGCCGAGGCGGAGAGGCGGGTGAGGGCCCAGAGGTCATCGCGCGCGACGAGCTCGCGCACCGTCGACTTTCCCGCCGCCATGCCGCCTCCCAGCAGCAGGATCACGGGCGGGCGCGGCGGGGGCGGCGGCGGCCAGGGCGCCGGCGGCGGGGACGGCGGGCGGGGGCCGGCCGACGAGGGGCGCGCGCGCAGTGGCGGGGGCGAGCCGGCGCCCGGCGGGCCGCCGTCGGCCGACGCGACGCCTCCACCCCCACTTCCCCCATCTTCCGAGCCCAGCATCTCCTCCAGGGACAGGAAGCGGCGCCGGGCGGACACCATGTCGCGCGTGACGCGGCGAGGGACGCCGCCGGCGCCGCCCGCGCCGGGCGACCGCCCGGGGCGGCGCCGCCACGTGTTGTTGGGGCGCAGGGAAGCAGTCCCGCCGGGCGCCGGCCCCGGGCTCTCGCCGCGCTCCGGGTCGCGGCCGTGGCGCGCCCACAGCGGCGGCGTGTCGGCTGGCGTCGACCTGGCGGCCGCCGCGGCGGCCGCCCACGCGCTGCCGTCCATGGCGGAGGTCGGGCGGGGGAGCGGGGGTCTAGGGGGAGGGGGAGCGGCGGCGTCGGTGCCGCGCACCGCGACGCTGCCCCACACCTTGCGCCCGCCAGGGGCTGTTGTGCCCGCCAAATCCAGTGCCGCGGCCGCCGCTTCCAGAGGAATGACTTCCGATGACGACGCGGTGCGCGGGCGGCCGGCGGCGCCGCCGCGCGCCGCGCGGCGCGCCGCCGCCGCCACCGCCGCGGCCTCGTTGCACGCGGCGACCGCGTCGAGCGCGTCCCAGTTGCAGGAGAGGTATTCGAGGAGTAAGGCCTCGAGGTCGGCGGCGAGGGCGGCGACCACGGCGCGGAGCGCGCCGTCGTCGCCGCGCGCCCCGCCCGCGCCGGCGCTGCCGGGCAGCGGAGGCGCGCCGCCCAACGCAGCCGGCTCCAGGGAGCGGCGCAGGGCGTCGCCGCGGCCGGCGTCGGGCGCCGCGGCGGCGACCTCGGCCGCGACCGCCGCGTCCAGCAGCGCTGGGGGCAACGGTTTCGCCTCCTTCCCCCCTCCCCCTCCTCCGTCCCCGAGCAACCGGTCCAGCCGCGCCGCCACCACCAGCAACGGCTCGAGGCCGAGGCCGACGAGCGCGTCGGCGAGGCCCGCCGCGTCAGCGCGCAGGTACAACGCGGCGAGCGACCGCACCGCGGCCCGCGTCGCGCCGCACACGGGGCCGGTGGCGGGGCCCAGCAAGCGGTCGACGGCGTAGTCGGCAAAGGGGAGGTTGGGGGGGTGGGTGGGGAGAGGGGGTGGGGGTGGCGCAGGCGCGTCCTTGGCCTCGGGCGCGCGTGCGGGGCCGTCGCGGGCGCGTCCTCCACCGGCGATCAGTCTGTGGGGTGGGCACGAGTCGGCGCCGCGGCGCGGCCGGCCCCGATGCGTCGCCCGCCCGCCACCCCCCGCACACCTGCGCCCCGCCTCGGCCGCCGCCGCGCCCGCGGCAAACGCGGCGGCGACGGTGGCGGCGCCGCCGGGGGCGGGCGCCATATCGGAGAGAGCGGTGTGCGTCGTGAGAACGGCGCGCGTTTTTCTCTTCGTCCGACGTGCCCACCTTTCACACAACAAACCAGGGCCGCCCTCACCACCCTCACTTGTCCACCGCAAACGAGGACAGGGCGTCGGCGGCGACGTGGTGCACAGATTTGCCCTGCGCGGCTGCCGCGGCCGCCAACCCCGCATAAATTTTGGCCGGCAGCGCCACCTTGGGCAGAGCCGCTTCCGCCGCCGCCCCGACATAGCCCGCGGCGTACGCGCGCAGCGCGACCGCGCCGGCGCGCGCGCAGCAGTCGCCGAAAGTTTCGTTCGGGCGCCGGTTGGCGGCCCAAAAGGCGAGGAGCGGCTCGACCGCCTCTTCAAACCCCTGCACCTTGACGCGGTCCGCATACAGCTCGTTCAAGCGGGTGCCCGCGGCGCAGCCCCCGGTCCAGAGTTGGTAGGAATTCGGGCCGTCGCCGACGAGGCCGAGCTCGGCCGCGTACGGGCGCGCGCACCCGTTGGGGCACCCCGTGACCCGCATGGCGAGTGACTCAGTCGCCCCAAGCCCCAACCGAGTCATGGTGGCGCGCAGGCGCGCGTGCAGCGCGGGGAGCGCGCGCTCGGCTTCGGTCACTGCGAGGCCGCAGAGCGGCAGCGCGGGGCACGCCATGGACGCGACGTCGAGCGGGTCGAGGTCGGCGAGGTCGACCGCGACGCCGGCGGCGGCGAGGGCCGAGACGATCGAGGTTTTGGCCGTCGGCGGGATGTCGGTCAGGATGAGGTTTTGCTGCGCCGTGATCAGCACCGGCATGTCGTGCGCCTCGATGACCGCGCGCAACGCCTTTTTCGCCTCGCCCTTGATGCGCCCGCCCGGCACGTGCAGGCCGAGGGCCAGTTTCCCGTCGCCCTGGTCGGTCCAGCCGAGAAAGTCTTTGTACTCCCACGCGGGAAGAGGTTTGAAAGGCTCGAACGGCGCGCCCATGTACTGCTCCACCACCGACCGAAAGCGGGCGACGCCCCACTCGTCCATCAAGTATTTGAGGCGCGCCTGCCGGCGGTCGTCGCGGCGGCCGTAGTCGCGCTGCGCCGCGACGACCGCCTTGACAGCCGCAAATATCTTGTCCGCGGGCACGTACCCGATGGGGTCGGCCAGGCGCGGGTAGGTGCTCGGCGCGCGGTGGGAGCGGCCCATGCCGCCGCCCGCGACGAGGTTGGCGCCGGTGAGTTCCCCCGTCGCCTTGTCCACAAAGATGACGAGGCCCAGGTCGTTCGTGAACAGGTCCACCGAGTTGTCGCCGGGCACGGTGACCGCGATCTTGAACTTGCGCGGCAGGAACTGGGGCGAGGGGGGAGGGGGGGAAGGGCGTCGGGGTGGGCGTGGGCGCGGCGCGCCAGCGGCCTGCCCTCCCCTCCCCCCTCCCTCTGCTCCCTACCTGGGCGCCGTAGATGGGCTCGGGCGAGCCCTCGAAATTGGTGCCGAACCGGTTGTCGTCGCGCGCGGCAGTCACCTCGGCGCGCTCGAACGTTGACGAGACAAACTTCTCGCCGTCGAGCCACACGTCGTAGTAGGCGCCGGACTGGGGGGCCAGCAGGTCGGCCAGGTCGTCCGCGAGGCGGGACGCGGCGGCGTAGTCGGGGCGCGCGGCCGCGGCAAACGGCGACGGCGGCGCGAGCACGTTCCGGTTGACGTCGCCGCACGCGCCCAGGGTCGACCCCATCGCCTTGATCACGGTGGAGAACGCGGTCTTCAAATCCTGCTTCAACACGCCGTGCAGTTGGTACGTCTGCCGGGTCGTGAGCCGCAGCGTGCCGTTGCCGACCGCGTCGGCGAGGTCGTCCATCGCCTTGTACAGCCCGTTGCTCACCCTCCCGCCCGGCTGCCGCGTGCGCATCATAAACATGTACGCCTTACCCTTGCCGCCGGCGCGCTGCTCCCGGTCGTCCTGCATGTACGACCCGTGAAACTTCATCAGTTGGGCGGCGTCTTCCGAGATGGAGGCCGCCTCCGTCACCAGCTCCTGCATCAGGGGGTGGCGCAGGTAGTCGGAGGATTCCTTGAGGAGCTCCACTTTGGAGCTGGGAGGTGGGGGGAGGGGGAGGGCGAGGTCGGCGGCCAATGCCGCGGCCGGCGGCGGTCGCGGACGGGGCTGCCGCGCCCGTGATCGCCACCAGGGGGATACAGTTCAACCCAGGGACCGTGGCGGGGCCGAGTTGGCGCGCTGGGCGCCCGGCCGCCCCCCGCACGCACCACGGCGGCGCGGCGGCCCGCTCCCAGCGCCCGCCCGCGCCGGTGCTGGCGCCGCGGCCGCACGCCAAGGGCGCACGCCACCCCTACCTCCCCACACAAAACGCTCACCGCTTGGGCGGCCGGCTGGCGGGCGGCCGCGCGGGCGTCGCGACGCGCGCGACGTGCAGGCCGCGCCGGCCGGCGGCCGGCGGCCGCGCGGTGGGGCGCATTGTTGGGGGTGGGGTGTGCACGCGGGGGAAGCGGGGTAGGGCCGCAGCCGCGGAGAGTGGGGGCGCGTGGCTGCGCAATCGCGCCACTCCCCCACCTCGCCGCCCCCGCCGCACGGCGGGCAAAGTGCGCCCGTTCGCACCCTCGCACCGCTACCGCCATGGTGGCCGCGTCGGCGTCGCCGCCCGTCGTCGCAGCCACGACCGCCACCCTCGTCCTCGGCCATTCCGCCTCTGCCAAGTCGCCCGGCGGCCCCGTGCTGGCCACCGTGCCGCCAGCGGACGCGGCGCCGGGCGGCGGCGGCGCTCGGTGAGAGAGGAGGCAATGGCTATGGCGCGCGCGGCATGTGGGGGAGCGCCGGGCGAGGGGTGGCCGTGCGCCGCCCGTTGTCACCTCGACAGTCGCGTGACGGCAAGAGCTCGCGTGTGGCGGTGGGCGGGAGCGAACTCCCGCCCACGCACGGTGCACGCCCCCCTTCCTTCTTCAGCGCGCCGCGCTCCGCTCGCCGCCGCTGCGCCGCCGTCCCCCTGCTCGCCCTCGCCGGCATGCTCCTCCTCCTCGCCGGCCTGGTCACTTACTCGGCCACCGCGGTGCCCGCGGGGCGGACGGTGACGCGCCTGGTGAAAGCGGTCGAGGGGTCGAGCAAAGGCCTTTCCCGCGTCGTCGGCCTGTACACGACAACGACCGCCGTGACCGTGGCTTTCTCCGTGGCTGTTCTCGCGCTCGCCGCCGCTTCCCACACGGCGCGCGCCCGGCTGCGGGCGTCGCTGGCGGCCGCGGTCGCGGCGCCGCCGCGCGGCGCGCCGCCGGGGCGCGCCGCGCACCGCTCGCTGGCCGCCCTGGCGCTGGCCGCGGTGCTGGCGGCATTTGCTCTAGCCGCTTGGTGCCTCCTCCTCACGGCGGCGCACGTCTCTGCCGCCCTGGCCATGGAGTCGGCCATCCGCGGCACGACGCAAGCCCTGGGCACCCTCAACGCCGCCGTCTCGGCCGCCGACCGCGCGCGCGACGTGGGCGGGGGGATTGCCAAGAATCTGGACGCCGCGCTGCGGTCGGCGCCGCAGCCGGCGGAGCCGGGGCTGCCGCTGCCGCCTGGCGACCCGGCGCCCGCAGCGGCCGCCGCGCTCGACGCCGCCGCCGCCGCTCCCGCCGCCGCCACCGGCGCCAAAGACCTCATTGACCGCCTGTCCCCGGGCGCGGCCCGGCTGGGCGCCGCCGCGCGCCGCGCGCTCGGGCCCGACCCCGCGGCCGCGGGCGCGGCCGACGGCGCGGCGGACGGCGCTGCGTTGGACGCGTTCACGGGGGCGCTGGCCAAGCTGGGGCTCATTGACACAGCGGCTGGCGCGGGCGGCGGCGCGGCGGCGGCCGCGGCGGCTCCTCCGCCGCCCGCGCGCCGCCTGCTCGCCGCGTCGACCGCCCCCGCGCCCGCCGCCACCACAAACCTCGGCCCCGACCTGCTCGGCGCCCTCGCCTCCCTCCAACCCTCCCGCCAAGACGTCCTCACCGCCGCCGCCGGCGCCTCGCGCGCGGTGGAAACCGCACGGCGCAGCCTCGGCGCCCCCTCGGGCGCCTACGGCGACGGCGCCATCTGCCCGTCCGTCGCCTGCCTCGACGTCCGCATCTTCCCCGCGATCGCGTCCGACGCGTGCGTCTGCTCCGAGGGCGACCTGGAGACGGTGCGCGCGCTCGCGCTCGAAGCGCGCGGCCTGCTGCGCGCGTCCCTCGCGGGCATCGCGTGCATGCAGTTGGGGGCGCTCATTCTGCTGGTGAGGCTGACTGCCGAGCGGGAGGGGGTGCGGCACCAGGCCCTCCTCCTCTTTACGGACGACCTCGCCCCCGTCGCCGCCGTCGGCCGGGACGTGCGCGCCCGGCGTCGCGCGTCCCGGTCGCGCGCGTCGCCGGGGCCAGGGTCGCGCGGCCCCAGCGGCAATGGCGGCGCGGGGCGGCCGCCGCTGCCGGGCGCGGGGCGGTCGGGCGGGGTCGGCGTCGGCGCCACCGTGCCCGTGTGGCCGACCGCGCTGTGCTGAGAGGGAAGGGGGAGTTGGTGGTGTGGGTGCCTCTGTTTGGGGAGGCGAGGCCGCTGCAAGAAGAGACGCGCGGCCCGACGCGCGCGCGCCGAGCGCCACACCCGCGCCTCTCCTCCCACCCTCGCGTCGCCCTCGCCACACCAACGACCCTCGTCCCATTTCTCGCCGCCCCTCCGCTTCCGCCGGGCATGCAGGACGCCGCGCCGGGCGCGGCGCGCGATGCGCTCGCCCGGCCCAAAGCCGCCTTGGCCCCCAAGCATGGGGCCCGTGATGGTGCGTGGCGCGGCTTGGTGCGTGACTCGCCTCCCTCCACGTGGAGGGAGGCGACGGCGCGAGACCGTGGGCGCGCGAGGGGCGGCCGCCCGCGCGCGGCCGCGCATGGGGCGCCATGCGGCCTCTCCTCTGCTCCTCAACCCTCCATTCCTATCTCATCCAGTCCCCCTATCCACCAACACAATATCCGCGCACCGCCTCGAGTCGCCATCCCCATTCGGCCGCCTGGCCGGCCTGTTTGCGCGCGGCGCGGCGCGGTCGCCGTCGCCGCCGCCCGCTCCCTCGCCTTTGGACCTCGAATCCACGCTTGCCCTCTCTGACGCGCTGGCCGCCGCGGCGCGCGGGGACGACCCCCCCCTGCCGCCCGACACCGACGCGGCGCCCGCGCCGCGGCGGCGGTGGTCGGCCGTGCTCTCGCCGGGGGCGTACGTGAGGAGGCTGGCGGCGGTGCCGGCCAAAGTGGAGGAGTCGATGTTCGAGGCAGAGGGGTGGGGGCAGGGCGCGGTCGCCGCCGCGTCGACCCCGCTCCCCGCGTCGGCCGCCACGCTGCCCGACCGGCGCCCGCCCCCGGTTGCCGTCTCCATCGCCGCCCGCGCGGGGCCGGCCGTCCCCGCGCCCGCGCCCCCCCTGGCGCCCCCGCACTCGCCCGCGGCGGTTGGCCCCCTGCCGCCGCCGACGCCGACCGATGTGTCGGTGTGGGCGGCGGCGGCGGCGTCGGAGGGGAATAGGGTCGCGTCGGCGCGCCCCCGACCAGCGCAGACGGCCGACGCCGTGGCGCTCGCCGCGTTCTTCTCGCCGCGCGCTGCGGCGGCCGCCGTTGCGGCGTCCGTGTCGGCGGCGGCGGTGCCGCTGCCGGTCACGCCAGGGGTGGGGTTGGTGGAGGCGGCGGCGGCGGCGCGCGAGGCGGCGACGCCGGTTGCGCCGGCCGTGCCGGCCTCCGTGCCCGCTGCCGGCAAAAAGCCCGAGTCGCTGGCCTCGCTGCAGCAGCGCCTGCGCCGGCTGACGGTGGGGCGCGGGGCGGCGCCGCTGGTGCCGCCGCCCGCGGTCGAGGCCGCGGAGCCCGCCCCTGCCCCTGCTGCCGCCGCGCCCACCTCGATCGCGCTGGCTCCTCCGTCTGAGATCGAGGCCGCGCCGGAGCTGCGCCTGCCGACGCGCCCCCCCTCGCCGCTGCGTGCGCTGCCGACGCGCCCTCCCTCGCCGCCGCGGTCGCTGCCCAAGCGGCCACCGTCGCCGCCGCGCGCGGCGTCGCCCGCGCTGCGTGTGCCCGGGTCGCCGCCGACGTCAAAGTCCGTCGCCGCTTCCGCGCTGTCGCGCGCGCGCGCCGCGCTCGCCGGCGCCGACGCGACCCCCACCCGCTTCCCCGGCACGCCCGCGGGCGAGGCCATGGACGTGGATGACCCCACGCCCCGGGCACCGCGGACGGCGCCGCGGCCGGCGTCGCCGCCGACCGCGGTCCCCTTCTCTGCCGCCCCAAAAACGCCCGCCTTTGAGCCCGCGTTCGAGGCGGACGCCGCCGCCGCCGCGGGCAGCCTGGACGGGCCGGCCACGGGCGATCGTGTGGCCACCGCCGCCGCCCCGTCGCCCGCTCGCCGCGCCGTTTCATCGCCGACCGCGACGCTCCGCCGCCAGCTCCGCGACATCGTCGACGCAAAAGCCGCCGTGGAAGCCGACTTCCGTTTGTTGCACCGCGACAAATACCTGCCCGCCAAGGCGGCCTTGGCCGAGCTGCGTGCGCGCGTCGCGGGGCTGGAAGCCGCAGCAGCGACCGCCGCCGACCGCGTCGCCGACGCCGAGGCCGACGCCCGCGCCGCCAAAGTGGCGGCCGCGGGCGCGCTGGCCGACGTGGCCGACGCGGAAGCGCGCGCTGCCGCCGCCGCCGCGGACGCGGCGGCCGCGCGCGCCGAGGCGGCTGACGCGGCGGCCGAGATCGAAATGCTGCGGGCGGACAAGCACGAGCTGCAGGTCATGACGGAGAAGCTGATCGACCAGTTGGAGGAGGGAGGGGGAGGGGGTGTGTGAGAGAGAGAGGAGGCACAATAGCGGGCGCGCGCTCTGGCGTGCAGCCGACCTCACCCCTTCTGTTTCGCGTGTTCTTTCACCGACTTGCAACACAATGCCCCTGGACTATTCCCCATCACCCTCGCCGTCGGCCGCGGGCGGCGGCGCGACGACGCCGCGGATGAGGTCGAGGATCGACGCGGCGCGGCCGGGGCGCGGGGCGGCACCGCCGTTCTCGCCACCCCCAGCCGTCATGCGCACCTGCCACGCGAGCGCGTCTCGCTCTTTCTCGACCACGGCCAGCTTGACCCGCAGCGCGGCCGCTGCGGCCGCCGCGCGGTCGGCCGCGTCGCGCGCGGCGGCGATCGCGGCGGGCTCGGCCTGGTGCGAAGCCACGCGAGCCGGCTCGCCCGCGGCCGGCCCCACATCCGGCGCGTCGTCGGCCGCCGCCAGGGCGGCCAGTCGCAGGGTGAGCTGGATCTTGGCGGCCTCGGCCGCGTCAGCGCGCCCCACCGCGGCGGCCTCCCGAGAGGAGGCAGCGGCCGCCTCGGCGATGGCGGCGTCCACGGCAGCTTTGGCGTCGGCCCGCGCGGCGTCCACGAGCGCGGCCGCGGCAGCGTCGGCCGCGGCCGCGGCGTCGTCTTTCGCCGCGCGCGCTGTCGCCACCGCCGCACCGGACGCCGCCTCCACGGCCGCGGCGGCCTCCCGGCGCGCAGTTGCCGCGGCCGACAGGGCGGCGTCGCGCTCGCGCGCGGCGGCGTCGGCCGCGTCGGCCGCCGCGCGCGCGTCGTCGGTCGCGGCCTCGGCCTCGCGCCGCGCGTCGGCCGCGTCCCGGCGACAGGAGGCGGTTTCGGCCATAGCGGCAACGGCCTCTTCTTCCGCGCGCGCGGCGCGCTGGTCCGCCGCCTCGCAGCGCGCGGCGAGCGCGGCCTCGCGCCCGCGAAAGTCGGCTGTCACGGCCGCCGCGCGGGCGTGCCGGGCCGCGGCGTCGGCGCGCTCGGTCTCGAGAGCGGAGCGCGCGGTCGCCGCGTCGGCGGCCGCGGCGTCGGCGTCGGCGCGCGCGGCCGCGGCGTCGCGCGCGGCCGCGTCGCGCGCGGCGGTCGCCGCCGCCAGCTCCTCTGTCGAGCGGGCGATCTCGGCGCGGGCCACGCCGTCGGCGTCCGCGCCAGCGGCGGCGACCGCGGACCGCGCGTCGGCGGCGGCCGCGCGCTCCGCGTCGAGCTCGTCCCTCAGCGCCGCCGCTACCGCCGCCGCCCGTTCGGCTGCCGCGTTGGAGGTGATGGACGCTTTCTCGGCGGCTGCCCGCGCCTCGGCGGCGGCAGCGGCGCGCTCGTCCGCCGCCGTCGTCGCCGCAGTCGCTGTCGCCGCCCCCGCCTCCGCCTCCTCCGCCCGCCGGGCCGCGCCGCGGGCCGCGTCCTCGGCCGCGGCCAGGGCGCCGGCGTCGGCTTGTGGGGGTGCAGCGCGCGCGGCGGCGAGTGCGGCCACCGCCTCGTCGCGCTCGGTGGCGGCCGCCTCCAGTTTGGCCTTGAGCGCCATGACCTGCTTTTTACCGCGGACGAGTCGGGCTCGCAGCTCGTCGGCGTCCATGGATGGGGCGGGCGACGCGTCGACCGGCGTCGGCGCGGGCGGCGCGCGCTCGGGCGACGGCGCCGCCGCAGCCGCGGCCGTCGCCTCGGCCAGCCGCTCTTTCAGCCGCGCAATCACAGGCTCCAACTCGGCCCTCACGCGCTCCTCCGCCCCCGCCGCCGCGTCGGCCGCCTGCCGCCGCGCGTCTTCCAGTTCCGCCAGCGCGTCGGCCGCGGCGCCCTCGATCGCGGCCAGCCGCTCCCGCAGGCGGACAGCGTCGGCTGCGGCTGACGTGGCGGCCGACGCCGACACGGGCAAGGGAGGAGGTGCGTCGTCGCCCTCGCTGCCGCCGCCGCCGTCGTCCGGGGACTCGTCGATCGCCAGCGCGCCGTCGAGCGCGCCGGCGGCCATGGTGGAGAACGCGTTGGTCGCGTCGCGGACGGAGGCCTGATGGGGCGGGGGGCGGGCATCGCATCGGTCGCGCCCAGACCCCGCCCACTCCCTGGGCGATGCCGCATGCCAACTCCTTCCCCACCGCAACGCACCAAGCCATCGGCCAGGCCCGCCTGCGCCGCCGCGCGCTCGGCCGCGGCCGCAGCGTCGGCAGCGGCTTTGGCGAACGATTCCCACATGGTCCGGGCGCGCCCGGGGGCGGGGCGCCAAGCGGCGGCACGCGGGCGGGAGCGGGGAGTATGGGGAGTGATGCTCTTTCAGTCGCCGCCCCGCTCTCCCCACAGCGCCGCTTCGAGCCCCGCCGCCAGCTCGCCCGGTGCCGCCCAGTGCGTCACCAGAGGTCCTCCATCTCTACCTTCCTTGAACAGTGTCCCCAAGCGCGCGGGGCGGCCGTCGGGGTAGGCCGTCCTCGCGAAAACAAAATCTCCCACCCCCGCGCGCGCCGCCGAGCACGCGTCGTTGGCGCCGTCGCCCGCCACGACCAGGACGTCGGGCGGGCCGCCGGGGTGGGTCACGAGGAGGCGCTCCGCGGCGCGGCCCTTGCACAGGTTTGGAGGGCAGTCCGCGCACCCGTGCGCCGGCTCGGCGCCGCCGGGCCCGCACAGCGGCCGCAGGCGCAGCACGCCGCCGCCGTCGAAGACCGCGGGGTTGGTCACGGTCGCGCCGACGGACGCGGACGCGGCGGCGAGGCCGGCGGCGATGAAGAGGGTGTTGGCGTCTGAAATGACGACGGCCGTGGAGCCGCCGTCGCCCGCCATGCGCCGCAGCAGGGCGGCCACGGGGTCGGCCATCGGCCCGGCAGCCGCCGCGGCCTGCACGCGTTCCCGGGCGCGCTCCCCCGCGGCGCCGCACCCTGCCGCGAGCGCGGCCGCGACCGCGCCCGTCCACCCCTCCCCGCCCGCCAGCGCGGCGTCCAGGGTGGGGCGCGCGCCCAGCATGTCGATGATAACCGTGTCGGAATTGGCCTCGATGAGGGTCCAGTCATAGTCGAGCAGGGCGAGGGAACGGGTGGTCGCCCCGCGCCCCTCCTTCATCCACACCTGGTGCACGCGCACCGCCGCCGCGCCCGGCTCGCGCGGCGCGCAGGCGCGCAGCGGGCGGGACGCGGCGCCCGCGGCGGCGAGGGCGGGGAGGAAGGCGGCGGTCTCGGCGCGCGCGGGCAGCGCGAGCCACGCCTGGGCCGCTGGAGAGCGTCGCAGGCACGCCACCAGCGTGCGGATCAAACCGGGCCACGCGTCGGCGTCGTACGCGACGTCGGCGGCGAGCACGAGCGTGGGCGCGGCGCGGCGCGCGGCGTCGCCGGCGGCGCCCGGGTCGCCCCAGTCTAGCGCCTCCACCGCCGGCGCACGCCCGCCGCGGTCGTCGATGGCATCCTTGTTCGCGTCCACATTGAGGCGGAGCAAGGGCAGGGCGGCGGCGCGGTCGGTCAGGGTCACCGCCGCCGCGCCGAGGCACGCCGCGGCGAGCCCCGGCAGCCCCACGCCCGCGCCCAACTCCAGCACGGATTGTTTCCGCAACCAGTCGCCTGGCACCGACGCCACAAGGTCCGCCAGGTCGTGGCCGGCGTGCCAGAGGCCGGCGCCGATCTCGGGCGAGAGCGGGTCGGCGAGAACCGTGAGGTCGATTGAGACGCCGGGGCCGGTCGCGGTGACGCGTGATTCAAACAGGGCATCGCAAGCTGGTGGTGGCGTCATCGCCGGGGCGGCATTGTGGACGCGGGGGGCGCCACAGCGTCGGCGCGCTGCGCACTCTCTCACGCCCCACAATGGCCGGCCCGTGGGCCGCCCGCGCGGCCCGCGCGCGGCGCGCCCTGGCCCGGACCACGCACACGGCGTCCACCCCGCCCCCCCGCCCCCGCTTTTGGGCGCCGCCTGAGCCCGCGTCGAGACTCGCGCCGGCCGCGGCCGGCCTGCACTGGACGGGCGGCCAGGACCGGGTGTCGACGTCTGGCGAGTTTGTGCCGGGCGGCGGGCTGACGCCGACCGGCCGCGCGGGCGTCGCGGTCGTGCACAGGTCGGCGCGGCCGACCGTCCCCGACGCGCCGCCGCTCGCGCGCGCCGACCTGGACGCCCTGGCCGACGCCGTCGCCTCCGCGCGGCGCGTCGTCGTCGTGACAGGCGCCGGCGTGTCGACCGAGAGCGGGGTGCCGGACTATCGTTCCCCCTCGATCGGGGCGTACGCGACAAATTTCCGCCCGATGACGGTGCAACAGTTTACGTCCAGCCCGGAGGCGCGCGCCCGGTACTGGGCGCGCTCGTTTGCCGGGTGGGCCGACTTCAGCGGGACGCGGCCGAACGAGGCGCACGCGTCCCTGGCCGCGCTCGAGCGCGCGGGGTGGGTCGCGCACACCGTCACGCAAAACGTCGACCGCCTGCACCGCGCGGCCGGCTCGCGCAAGGTGATCGAGCTGCACGGGACGACGCACGAAGTCAGGTGCGGGGGGGCGGGGCGAGGGCCTGGCCGTCGGCGCTTGCGGGAGGGGTGGCGCGTGGAGGGCGACGCGGCGGGCAGCTGGCCGACCCTGCCCCTCCTCCGCTTCCCCTTCTCTCCCTCAGGTGCCTGGCCTGCGACGCGCGCGCCCCCCGCGCCGACTTTCAGGCCGCCCTCGCAGCGGCCAACCCGGCGGCGGCCGCCGCCGCCGCGGCCGCCGCGCGCGCCGCCGCGGCGTCGCCGTGCGGCGCGCGCGCCGCGGACGAGCCCGGCGGCCTCATGCGCGGTGCGACAGCGGCGCCGGCGACCATGGACGAAGCGCACCGGGGGTCCGAGGGCGCGCCGTTTGCCGTGCCCGTCGTGCGGCCGGACGGCGACGTCGAGCTCGCCGACGCGGGCGCCAACTTCGCCGTCCCGCCCTGCCGCGCCTGCGGCGGGGTCTTGACGCCCGACGTCGTCTTCTTCGGGGACTCGCTCCCGCCCGCCCGCGCGGCCGCCGCGAAAGACGTGGCGGCGGGCGCGGACCTCTTGTTGGCCGTCGGCACCTCCCTGCAAGTCTTTTCCGCGTTCCGCCTCGTGCAAGCCTGCCTGGACGGCGGCGGCAAGCTGGCGTTGGTCAACGCGGGGCCGACGAGGGCTGACGGGGCGGCCAGCCTCAAAGTGGTGGCGCGCGCGGGGGAGGCGCTCGCGCGGCTCGCGGCGCACCCCGCGCTCGCCGTGCCGCGAGGCGGGCGGTAGGGAGGAGAGGAGGGGCGGAAGATTTGGGAAATGTGAATCGCAGGCGCCGGCAGTGCGGGTCTCTTCTCTTCTCTCCCCCTATCTCTCGCTCTCGGCCGCCGCCGCCTCAGCAACATACCCTTCGTCCGCCAGCGTCAGCCGCCCCTGCCGCCGCGCGTCGTCCACGGCGGCCGCGAGCGCGGCCGCGGTCGCGGGCGGCAGGGAAGCTCGCAGCGTCGCGGCCGCCCACAACACGCGCGCCGCGTCGCCCGCGCGCGGCGCGGCGCCGCCGCCGACGCCCGCCGCGCGCGCGGCGAGCCAGTCAGCGTCTTCAGAGGGCGGCGGGGCGTTCAGGAGCGCGAGGCCTTGGAGGGCGACCGCGGCGTCGCGCTGGCGCGCGCGCGTCGCGCGCAGCGCGCGCGCGGCGGAAGCCGCGAGCGCCGCGTCGGGCGGCGCTCGCAGCGACCCCAGGCCGTGCAGCGCTGACGCGACGTGGCGGGCGGCAGGCGGGCGGCGCGGTGGGTCGCCCGCGCCGCCTCGGCTGGGCGCGAGCCGGGCCGCGAGCGCCCCCGCGAGCGCCGCCACCGCGGCCGCCGGCGGCCGCCCGCCCACCGGCGACAGGCGGGCGAGCGCGCTGGCGGCGCGCGCGATTGTGCGCGCGGCGGCGGGGGCGCCGCCGGGCTCGCGCGCGGCGGCGGCGCGCGCGAGCGCGGCGAGCGCGCGGGGAGGCGGGGGGGCTTCCAGGAGGGCGGCGGCGCGCAAAGCGGCTGCCGCGGCGGCGGGCGTTGGCCTCGCCCCCGCCCCCACGAGCGCGCGGCAGGCGGCCGCCGCGACCGCGCGCGGCGGCCGCGCGCCGAGCTCCGCGCACGACAGCACGACCCGCGCCGCGACGGCGGGCGCCGGCGCCCCCTCCCCACCCAAAGCAGCCGCCGCCAGCGCGTCCGTCGCGCTGGCCCCCGGCCGCCACCCCAGCACGGCAAGGCAGGCGAGCGCGCGCGCGGCGGCCGCGGGCGCGAGCGCGCCGCGCGCCGCGCCCGCGTCGAGCGCCAGCGCCAGCCGCACCCGCACCCCCGTCGCGGCCGGCGGCGCCACCCGCGACGCCGCCAGCCCGCTCACGCACGCGGCGGCCGCCCCCGCGGCCTCTGCCGGCGCGCCCGCCGCGCGGCCCGCCAGCCCCGCGGCCGCCGCGTGCAGCGCGGGCGCGCCATGGCGCTTGCCGGCGGACGCCGCGGCCGCCACGCGGCGCCACAGGCGGGCGTCGTCGGCCAGGGACCAGGGATTGGATGGGGAGGGGGGGTGCGCCGCCGCGGCTGCGAGCAGGGCGGGCAACGGGTCGGCCGCCATGCGGTCAAGGGCGCGGGTGAAGGCTGGGCGGCGGCATGGTGGGGGAGAGGGCGGTGTGGCAACAGAACAAGTGCGCTCGCTCGACACGCGCTCTCTCCTCCCCTCGCCCCCCTGCTTCACCCCCGGCCGCCCGCCTCTGGCGGCCGCGTCGCGTCCCCCGCCGCCATGGCGCCCGCGGCCAGGTCCCGCATCAGGGAGATGTTGGCGGCGGCGGTGCCGTCCACGGCCAGCCTCCTCAAGGAGTCCCACTCGAAATCGGACGCCGCGTACGCGGCGCGCACGTCCTAGGGAGGTGGTGGTGGTGATGGCGGCGTCGGCCGCGGCGTGGGCGCGGTCGCGCGCGCGCCCTCCCCAACCCCCTCGTCTCCTCTCTCCCACCATGACGCGCAGCGCGGCCGGCAAGTGCACCCGGGCCAGCGCCGCGAGCCACGCATCTGCCCGCGTGAGGCCGGGGCCGGGCGGGGCGGGCGCGGGCGAGGACCAGGCTTCCAGCGCGGACGAGAGCGCGGCGTACGCCTCGCCGTCGTACGCCCTCAACCCCCCCCGCCCCGACCCTTCCAATTGGGCCAGCACGATCTTGGCGGCGGCAAATGTGAAGAGCGAGCGCAGGGCGTCGGCCGCGGTGCGCTCGGGCGAGCGCCCGCCGAAGCTGCAAGGTTGGAGGTTGGGGCGTGTGAGTGCGTGCCGCCCGGCCGCCAGTGTCGCTAATTGGCGCTGCATTCACCTGTCGCTGGGCACGTGCTGCTGCGCGCTGGCGGCCGGGGCGCGCGCGGGGGCGCGCAGGCGCGCGCGGGCGGCGGGCGCTGGAGGGCGCCGGGCCGCGCTGCTGGGGCGCAGCCATGATGCTCGCATTGCGGGCCGCCGCCCGTAATGTGTCGTCGGCGGCACAGCGCGCGCCGAGTTGTGATGCCCGGCGTTGGCTCCCCACACACCGCTCCTCGCCCCTCCCGCCGCCCTGGCCGAGCGCCTACCGGCGCGGTCCACCCCTTGACCGCGCGCCCGCCGCCCGCCGTGGGCCACCGCCCGCCCGGGCGCGCCGATGGCGCCCGCCGGGGGCCGCCCGCCGGGCGACGCGCCGCTTGAATTTGAGGTGGGGATCGACCAGCATCGGCGCGAGAGAGGTGGTGGGCGCGCGTCGCGTGCGGCGCCTGACACGGCCCCTCTTCCCCATCCTCTCCAGGAACTGCTCCCCCCCGAGGTCGCCGCCGCCCGCGCGTCGACCTCGCGATCGGTGTCGCCCGAGCGCGGCGGGCCGCGGCCGATGCGGCCGCCGCCGCCACCGCCGCAGGTGCCGCGCGCGCCGCCGCCGCCGGGGCCGCTGCAGGCCGCCGCCTCGACGCGCGCGGTGTGTGGCTTGGTGGTGGGCGCGGGATGTGGCGCAGTGATTGTCGTGGGCCGACGCGAGCCCCGCCCCCTTCTCAGCCCGACCCTGTTTCGGCCACCCCCGACGAGGCCGCCCTCTTTGCCGCCGCCGACGCCGACGGCGACGGCCGTGTCGCGGGCGCGGAAGCGGTGGCGTTCTTCGAAACGACCGGGCTGCCGCCCGCGACGCTGGCCGCGGTGTGGGAGGGGGCCAAGGCGGCGGCGCCCGGCGCGGGCGACGCCGCTGCCGGCCTCGACCTCGCCCAGTTTGCGGCTGCGCTGCGGCTGACGGCGGCGGCGCAAGCGAGGCGCCCGGTGGATGCGGGGGCGGCGGCGGTCGCCGGCGCGCTGCCCGCGCTGCGGCCCGCCGCCCGTGCCGGCCCGCCGCCGCTCGCCCAGGCGCGCTCGGCCGGGCGCCGCCTCTCCCGGGACGCGTCGGTGACCGCCAAATCGCCGGTGTCCACCGACGCGTGGACGGCGCCGGCCGAGGAGGCAGGCGACGGCGTGGTCGCGACCGCCGCGCTTGGCCGCGCGCTCACGCACGGCGGCCGCGCCACCGTCGGCGCCGCCGCCGCGTCCGCCGCGCCCGTCGCCCACGCCGACTCGGACGCGGTGGCGGCCGCGGTGCGCGCGAGCGGGGACCGCCCCGCTTTCGCCGCCGACGCGCGCCTCCCCCCCCCGGCGGTCGACGTGCGGCTCCCGCCGCTGCGCCCCAAACAGTCGGCCCGCCTCGCCACCCTGGCCGCCGGCGCCGACTGCCTGTTTGCCGCGCCCGCGGCGCACGGCGGGGCGCTGCAGTGGGCCGGGGCAGGGGCGGGGCGCCCAGGCCCGCCCGCCGGCGCCGACCGCGCGTCTGCGGCCGCCGCCGAAGACGGCGACGCCGCGCCCGCGGCCGAGCTGCGCCCCGAGGCAGGGTGGGCGCCCGCCACGGCCACCCTCTGGGACGCTGGCCGCAGCGTGCTCTGGCTCGGGCACGCCGACGGACGCGTGAGCGGCGCGCGCGTCGGCTCGCGCGGTCTGCTCGCGGCCGCCGACCCGCGCCTCGCCCTCGCCGCCCACCGCGCCGGCGCCGTCACCGCGCTAGCCCTCACGCCCTGCGGCCAACTGTGGACGGGGTCGTCCCGGGGCGCGCTGCGCGCGTGGCGCCTCGACGGCGCGGGGCGGCCGGCGGCCGACGAGGGGTCGTCCGGCGTCGGCCCCGTCCCAACCCCCGACGGCCCGCGCCCGCACGCCCTGTGCCGCCCCGGCGGCGCGCGCGCGCACGGCGGTGGCGTCGTCGCCATCGCGGCGTCGGCCGCGGGCGGCGTCGTGTGGACGGCTGGCGCGCGCTCGCTCGCGCTCTGGTGCGCGCGCTCGGGCGCGTTTCTCGCGGCGCTCGAGCCCGGGCTGGCGCCGCCGCCGCCGCCGCCCCGGTTTGATGAGGATCGGGTGGGCGCCTTCAACGACGACGCGGCCGGCCGCGCGGCGCGCGTCGACCCTGCCGTCGGGCTCGACGCCGACGCAGCGGGCGACCCGCTGGCCGCCCCCCCCGCCGCCGACCGCGAGGCGCGCGCGGCGGAGCAGCGCCTGTGGGCGGCCGCGGCCGACACGCGCACGGCCGAGCTGCTGGGTTCCTTGGGCGCGGCGGGCGGGCGCGCGGCGGCGAGCGCGGGGCGCGCCGCGAAACTCATCGGCCGCCTCGGCGCCCGCATCGTGCGCCAGCTCGGGTCGGACGCGGGCGAAGGCGGGGGCGGTGCGGTGACGCGGCCAAGCGACGGCGGGACCGGGGTCGCGCCAGGGACGCCGACGGGCGGCGGCGAGCGCCGCGACGACGCCGCGCCCGCCGCCGACGGCGGCCCGCGCGCCCTGGTCGCCCTGCCCTGCGGCGCCGTCGTGGCCGCTTTTCGCGGCGGCCGCGTGCTGGCGTTCACGGCGGCGGGGCGGCAGCTGTGGGCGGCCGACGTGGGGGGGCGGGGCGGGTGCACCGCGGCCGCGGCGCTCCCCGGCGCGCGCGTCTGGGTCGGCGCCCGCGACGGGTCGATCACCGCGCTCGATGCCGCCACCGGGCTCGTGCTGGGCGCGTGGCCGGCGCACGCGGGGGGGGCGGTCGTGGCGGTCGCCGCGGCGGGCCGCCGCGCCTACTCGCTCGCGGCCGACGGCGGCCTCCGCGCCTGGTCCGCCGCGTCCCCCTCCACCGCCGACCCCCCCGCCGCGGCCGCCCTCGCGTCCGCCCTGCCCGCCGCCGCCGCGCCCGCGGGCGTGGCGGCCGTCGTGCTGACGTGGAACGTCAACCAACGGCGCCCCCCCCCCGACTCGCCCCTGTTCGCCTCCCTCGCCGACCTCGCGCGCGACGCCGACGTCGCCGTGCTGTGCCTGCAGGAGATCGAGATGGGGGGCTCGTCCGTCGCGCTCGCGGCGGCGCGGGAGGCGGTGGCGCCGGGGCTGCAGGAGAAGGGCACCGCGGCGGCGCAGTGGTGGGCCGCCGCCGCGCTCGACGCCCTGGGCGGCCCCTCCTCCTGGGCGCGCGTCGGCCTGCGCCAGTTGTCGGGCATGCTGGTCCTCGTCTTTGCGCGCGAGTTTCTCATGGTGAGAAGCGAGCGAGGGAGAGTGAGAGGAGAGAGGGGCGAGGCGGTGCCGGGCGCGGACCTCGACCCCCCGCCCCCCCCTCGCAGCCTCTGGTCGGCGACGTGCGCACCGCGTCCGTCGCGTGCGGCGTCCTGGGCGTCGGCGGCAACAAGGGCGGCGTCGCTGTCGCGTTCTCCGTGCACCGGCGCCGCGTCGCGGCCGTCTGCTCCCACCTCGCGGCGCACCAGGGCGCCGCCGCGGCGCGGTCGTCCAACTGGGCGTCCATTGCTGGGGGGCTGCGGTTTGACGCCCGGCCCTGGTGGGAGCTGGACGAGGGTGGGGGTGGCGGGGGTGGCGGCGACCGCGCCGCCGCCGCCGCCGACCGCGCCGCCGCCTCCATCCGGCCCGCGGATTCCGATTCATCCTCCGACGGCGAGTCCCGGGACGAGCCGCCCCCCCCGGGCGCGGGCGAAGGCCCAGGCCTCGCCGGCTGCGACGCGGTGCTCTGGGCGGGCGACCTCAACTATCGAGTGGACGCCGAGTACGACGCCGCGGTGCACGCCATCACCGCAGGCGACTGGGCGTCCCTGCTGCCCGCCGACCAGCTGGCCGCCGAGCGCGCGGCCGGCCGCGCGTTCGTCGGCATGGCCGAGGCCCCCCTCGTCTTCCCGCCCACCTACAAATTCGATCGAGGCGCGCCGGGGCCGGCGTACGACTCGTCGGAGAAGCGGCGGGTGCCGGCGTGGACGGACAGGGTGTTGTTCCGCAGCGCGGTCAAAGAAGGCGGCGGCGGCGGCGGCGCCGCCGCTTCCGTCGCCTGCACCGGCTACGGGTGCCTGCCCGACGTGCTCGACTCGGACCACAAGCCGGTGTGGGCGCGGCTGGCGCTCACGGTGGCAGCGGTCGACGCGGCAGCGGCGCGCGCCGCGGCGGCCGCCGCGCTTGATCTTGCCGATGCGGGCGGGCCGCCGAAGGTGCCAGGGCCACATTCGCTCACCGCCACGCCGCCAACCATCGCCCTGCACCGGGACGGCGCGCCCGCGGCGACGGTCGAACTCCACAATGCTTCCCCCACCTCTCTGGCCTGGCGCGCCGCCCCCGCCGACGGCGCCCCCATGCCGCCCTGGCTGGATGTGCGCCCGGTGGGCGGCGTGCTGGGGCCGGGGGAACGCGTGAGCGTGGCGGTCGAGGCTGCCGCGGCCGACACCTTTTTCTCGGCGCGTCCGCGCGCGGTGGCGCTGGCCATTGTCGCCGGTGCGGTCGCTGGAGATGGGGAACCGGTGGAGGCGCGCGTCGACGTCGCGCTGCACTCGTGAGAGACTGGCAGGTTGGGGGCGCGGTAGGAGGGGTGCTGCTAACATTAAGGGCGGTGTGATCCCCCACCTCTCTTTCTCTCCCTGTGCGCGCCGCGCCGGGGCCTGTGTGGAGGGCGGGAGGAGGGCGTGTGTGGGCGCCGCAGGAAAAACTGTCTATCCTCCCCGCTTTGAGGAGCGGGCGCTCGTTGGTTCAGCCCCCGCCCCGGTACTTGCGGGGTCCGCGCCACGGTCGGCGCAGCGGCAACAACCCCCCCGCGAGACGCGGGGGGCCGCCGCCGCCGCGCTGCCCCGCCGCGCGGCGTCGCTCTCGCGCGCCAATGACTCGGACTCGGTCCACGTGTGTAAGTGGGGCGCCCGGACTGCGTCAGCAGGCCGGGCGCGCCCGGACCGCGATCTTAAGGGCGCGCTGGAAAAGGGGGATGGCCGCCGCAGCATGCGGGCGGCGCTGGTGCCCGCGTCGCACGCGTGGGCAGATCCCAGAGGGGCGCACCTGGCAGACTAGGGTGCGGCGAGGCGACGCGCGGCGGGTGTGCCGCTGCCGCCCGCTGCCGCCCCACACCAAGGAGAGGAGATGGCGTCGCTCGCCCTGCGCCACCTCGCCGCCCCGGCCGCGGCTTCCGTCGGCCTCCAACTCCTCCTTTCCCCGGCCTTGGCCGACGTCGCGGCGGCCGCCGTGGGCGTCGCGCTGCCCGCATACGCGTCGGCCGCGGCGGCCGACGCGCCCGACGGGCGGGAGGCGGCGGGCGAGAGGAGGCGGTGGTTGCGGTATTGGGCCGTGCTGATGGCGGCTGCCGCAGCGCAGCGGGCGCTCGTCGGCGGACGCGGCGTCCCGCCCGGCTACTCGCACGCGCGCCTGCTGCTCGTCGCCTGGCTCGCGTCAAGCCAGGCCAAGGTGCGTGCGTGTGTCGAGGGGGGTGGGGCGGTGATTGGTGGGGCGGGCGACCCGCGCTAACCGCCGCGCGCCGCCCCTCGTCCTCTCTTCGCAGGGCGCGCACCGCGTCTACACAACCTTCCTGGAGCCCGCCTTCGCCCGTGTCTCCCCCTGGACCGAAGCCCTGCTTGCGGACGCGTCCCGCCTCGCCTCGCGCCCCGCCGTCGCCGCCGCCGCCGACGCGCTCGCCCGCGCCCTGGCCTCTCTCCCGCCCCTGGTCTGGGCCTTTGGCCCCAAAGCCGTGCGCCGGGAGCCGGCCGGCGCGTGGGCGGCGGCCGCGGTGAAGCGCGTGGTGGGGGGGAGGGGGCGGTGATGGGCGGTGGCGGGGGTCCTCCCCCTCTCCCCCTCCCTCTGAGAGGTAGGGGCGCTGCGCGAGCTTTCATCCCAAGGGTAGGGGGGGAGAGGTCCCAGACCGCCGCCCCGTCGCGCGGGCGACGGGCCCTCTTCTAACGGCTGCGGCACGCACCAAGCGTTGATGTGTGGCTGGCGTTGGACGGGAGAATGCGCGGGCGTGAGGGCCGGTGGGGACGTGCACCCTTTTTTTTTTGTGGTAGTCTGTCTCCCCGGACACTGGTTCGGCACACGCCTTGTGTTTTTTCACTCTCTCTCCCTCGGCCGCCCCCCCCTCCCCCCCACACCCCCCTTTCCCCTGACATCCAATGGGTGGTGATCTCCACTGCGGCGACGGCCTCGATGGCACCTGCATCATGTCCGCCACCGCATCTGCGGCGGTGCGAGGGCTGGGGCCGCCCGTCCTGCTCGCGGCGGGCGTGGTCGGGCTGGCCATCCCGTGGGCGATGCACCGGTCGGGGCGTGTGCCCCCCCACGGCCG
>Ga0315291_10000597_pt1 | contig 48100 bp, 51 predicted proteins | sample YL17G12_20_MG_FD_203070 | JGI IMG/M metagenome (GOLD analysis project Ga0315291, IMG submission 203070) | Sediment microbial communities from Yellowstone Lake, YNP, Wyoming, USA - YL17G12_20 | ecosystem: Environmental > Aquatic > Freshwater > Lake > Sediment | place: USA: Wyoming | collected...
ATATTGGAGCAGGCACAAAAATTAGCGCTTGCCAATGTTTGAAAAAAGTGTATCATATAGCAAGCCTGTTTTTGTCCAAAAAGACGGGGTGCACTGCGCTTTCTTACTCTTTTTCAAGTCAATTGTCAAGTTTCTTGTGAGTTTATTCGGTTGATCTACAAGTCGGTATTGATTCATTTCCCTTCTTTCTTCCTCAGTTATATTATAAGTATGTGCTGATTTGAGCTACATGTCTTCTTTCAACATAGCTTGACAGAACTCAAATTATCAATTGTAATATCTTCATGTGCGGTCGATATTGGGTGAACCGGATGAAGAAAGTAATTGTCAATGAATTTAACGTCTATGAAGTCGCAACCGATGTCAAACCGGACTACAATATCACGCCAGGTCGGCTGGTCTTATGTGTTGTGAAGAATGGTCACAACAAATTAGTCAGTTTCCGTTGGGGATTGATACCATCCTGGGCAAAAGACCCGCAAATAGGGTATAAGATGATCAACGCCCGGGCTGAAACACTTGTTGAGAAACCGAGTTTCTTCAAACCTTTTCAAACCCAGCGTTGTTTAGTGGTTGCTGACGGGTTCTACGAATGGCGTAAAGAAGGCAGAGAGAAGATCCCATTAGCAATACGCCTTCGAAATGACAAACCATTTGCCTTTGCCGGACTTTAATGACCGGTGGCAATCACCCGAAAATGAATTGATTACTTCCTGCACAATAATCACAACTGTCCCGAATGAATTACTGGCACCGATTCATAACCGTATGCCCGCAATTCTGACTCCTGAAGCCCGTGAAACTTGGCTTGACAATACAATTACCAATCCGTTAAAACTAATCTCGCTATTAAAGCCATATGATTCCCAAGAGATGGAAGCTTACGAGGTGTCACCACAGGTCAATTCAGTCAAAAACAATAATCGCGATCTTATAAGACCATTGTCGAATAAGATTAAAAAACTATTATGACAATGAATAATTCAAAAGTTATTTACCCAAAACCCAACCGTTCTGATTTCAAACCGAACCTTAAAAGGACACATAAGAATGATGTTCTCGATATAGGGTGGAACGAAGGTGTATTGAGCGATGGGCGACCTTATCGGAGGGAATATGGAATATTGGGAACAGAATGAAATTTTTCATTTAACTTTCATCTTCCCTACATTAGGATTGGAACACGCTACCGGAAATTTCTTTAAAGAATTTCTTAAACGGGAGGGTTTAGTTCACTTTGTACCCGGTATGTTTAAAGTGATACATCAAGAATTACTGATGCCGCCAGTAATGAAATGTGGTCAGTCAATATAGTAATAGGGGATGAAGACGATACTTTTACCAGCGACAATATTCCGATAAAACCATATCATTGAACAATAAGAACATATAGTAAGATTAGACTGAATCTTTGAGTTCATAGTGGGTGTTCTTCGCACACCTTTACTAACAGCAATCCGGACGCTGCACTCCGAGCGATAATTAGTCAATTTGTTCAATATCTGATGAAGCAGATCACCTAATACAACGTGACTTATGAAATGTCTCTTAGTAAATTTATTTACTGCCTCTATCCAAACATGTATTCAACCGTAGAGACAAAGATAAAGCAGAAACCAGAATCAAGTTGCCTTAGTCATATCTAATAGGTTGTTAACTATTAAGTATTTTCTCGACTTGTTCCTTATCAACATCCATCAGATACCGAATACCGCTGATCTCAGCTGCCTCGCGAGTGAGTGATGCAATATCGTCTCGGGTTATATATTGCAGAGAAAACTTACGGCTGCCCGCCATAAGCTGGCGCAGGCCCTGAGCTAAGCGTTCGTAGTAAGTAAAAAGTCCAAGTGCTCCACAAGGAATCTTCTCGAATTCTATATCACCCAGTTCTTTGCGCAATGAACTTGCTGTCACAAAGATTTCATCTTTCGAATTTCCAAAGCGTTCAATATAGACCGGAAGTTGGTTTTCTTCGATTGTGCGACCAATCGTCTTGCCCACCATCGCCGCAGCAATCGGTGCGCGTGCCATTCCAACGAGTTTTACAAATGGTGCACCAAGGGCAATTCCTTTAAAGATTTGGTCTTCGAATGTGAATCCACCCGCCACTGCCAATGCTGGCACATGCTTTCCTTTGTCAGCAAGCTGTTTTGCGTATTTGTAAAGAAGTGAATGTAATTCTACCGGAGGCACCCCCCACTCGTTCATCATCCGCCATGGGCTCATACCAGTACCACCACCAGCCGCATCAACGGTTAGAAGATCTAACTGGTACTTAGATGCAAATACGACTGCCCGAGCTAAATCGGCTGGCCGATAAGCACCGGTTTTGAGGAAAATATACTTTGCGCCGGCTTTACGTAATTCTTCGATTCTTTTTGCAAAAGATTCCTCAGTGACCATACCAACGCGTGAGTGACGTTCGAACTCTTTGAATGATCCACGTTCAAATGCCTCGATCACATTCGGGTCAGTCGGATCCGGCAGGACAATATAACCGCGTTCATATAACAGTTGAGCTTTTTTCAGGTTTTTAATTTTGACTTCACCGCCGATATCCTTTGCGCCCTGTCCCCATTTCAGCTCAACACACTGGACACCGAGCTTTTCAATTGCATACTCTTGTACACTTAAACGAGTATCTTCAACATTGGCTTGCACAATAATCGCTCCGTAGCCATCACGCTGGTAATCTTTGAAGAGTTTTACTCGCAGTTTCAAATCTACCGCGTCCACCACCCGACCATTTTTAATTACCGCTTCGGGGTCCATGCCAACAACATTTTCACCAATGGTTAAGCCAGTTCCAGCCAGTGCCGAACCGATGGCTAACCCTTGCCAGTTATTCTTGGCGATATCGGTTGAGCCGATGCCGGGGATAATCCAAGGATAGCGAAACTTTATTCCTTTATCATGACCGAAGATGGCTTCTATATTCACTGCTGGAAAGATAGCTTTATTGCTGTCAGCGTCGATTCCATAAGCGCCGACCGCTCCACCCATAATATTGAAATGAGAATAATCAACTGGATAGACTTTCTCACAAGCAGTAGTGATAACTCCGAACGGCTGCGGATATATTACCTCATGACCTCGGTAAGCCGACTTACCAATCTCGCACATACCAATGCAGCCATCAACACAGGTTACGCACATCCCCGAATTCGGTACAATTGAACCTTCAGTTCGGTTCTTTGTAAGCGTTGCGGCTGAAGCATTTATTTTCGATAAAGACATTTTCTTTTCTCCTTCTAATTATTAATCATTTTTAATTTCACAGGCAACACAAGGTGCCATATAACACATCATATCATCAAACTTTTCTTTTTTGAGGCAAGGCGGTGTTAAATTCGCACAGCCTCCACAGATTGCTTTTTCTGGTTGGGTGTATGTGCAGCGGAGTTGACAAGCCGGGCATACATAAATACACCCGCCGCACAACCGACAAGTTTCAGACTTTATGTCAAAAGGCGTGCCAAGACTTCGTTTTTCACCTCTGCCCCGAAAGCCGATTGCCTTTGCCATCATTTGTTCTTCACACATTCTAACGCACAGTCCACAAAGTATGCAATCTTCGTATTCTTGTTTGAATCGCTGCTGGCGCACTTCGTGGGCTGAGGCAAGGTCTTGAATTACCTTTGACTGCGGGCAGGAAGCTAATAGAAGCTCGAGTATCATTTTGCGGGCTCGGGCAACACGTGATGATGCAGTGCGCACTTTGAGCCCTTCTTCAGCTGGATAAGTACAGGATGAAACCAGTTTGGCTTTTGGTCCATCACCAATCTCAACTACACAAAGTCGGCATGCACCATATGGTGTAAGTCCATCCATATGACAAAGGGTCGGAATCGGAAAGCCTAAAAATCTTGCCGCTTCAAGCAGGGTTGTACCTTCTTCGACCGAAACCGGTAAGCCGTTTATTTTCAGATTAATCATTCTTTCTTAACTCCTTTCATATTACTTTACAACCACAGCATCAAACTTACAAATGCTCTTGCAAACACCGCACTTGATGCACTTGGCTGGGTCAATAACATGGCGTTCTTTCTTCTTTCCAGATATCGCATTTTCAGAGCATGACTTAATGCAGAGTTGGCAACCCGTGCAGTTTTCATTAATCGAGTAAGTGATAAGTTCCTTACAAACACCGGCTGGGCACCGCTTATTATTAATATGCTCAACATATTCGTCACGAAAATATCTTAGTGTAGAAAGTACTGGGTTTGGTGCAGTCTGACCTAATCCACACATCGTAGTATCTTTAACAACTTGTGCAAGTTCATCAAGCAGTTCGAGGTGTGTTATGGTTCCTTTGCCGTTTGATATATCATCCAGAATTTCCCACATCCGCTGTGTTCCTTTACGACAGCTAAAACATTTGCCGCAAGACTCGTCTTTTAAGAAGTTTGTAAAGTACTTGGCAACATCAACCATACAAGTATGCTCATCCATAACAATCATACCACCGGAGCCCATGATTGATCCTGCTTGAGCAAGACTATCATAATCAATCGGTAAATCAAACATCTTAGCTGGAATACAACCACCAGAAGGACCACCAGTTTGTACGGCTTTAATCTTGGCATTACTATCTGAACCACCGCCAATATCATTAACAATCTCACCAATCGTAATACCCATTGGGACTTCGACTAGTCCGGTGTATTTCACTTTTCCAACAAGACTGAATATCTTGGTGCCGGAACTATTTTTCGTTCCAATCTTGGCGAAGTCCTTAGCTCCTTTTTCAATAACTGCTGGAATGTTTGCCCAAGTTTCGACATTATTAATTGCAGTCGGTTTACCGTTTATGCCCTTTTGGGTTGGGAATGGCGGTCTTTGGTGTGGCTCGCCAATTTGCCCTTCGATTGATCGCATCAGTGCTGTCTCCTCACCGCATACAAACGCACCCGCACCTCTTACCAGTTTGATGTCAAAAGAAAATCCAGTCCCTAAAATATTTTCACCCAGCAGTCCGAGCTCGTGCGCCTGTCGAAGCGCAATGGTCAGGTGTTTAATTGCAAGCGGATACTCATTACGTACATAGACAACGCCTTGATTTGCTCCTGTAGCATAAGCACCGATAATCATTCCTTCGATAATACTATGCGGGTTACCTTCAAGTACGCTACGGTCCATATAAGCACCTGGGTCACCTTCGTCCGCATTGCAGACTAAAAACTTACCCTTACCATTTGGCTGGTTTGCTAACATTTCCCATTTAAGACCAGTAGGAAAACCAGCCCCGCCCCGCCCACGCAATCCTGATGTTTTCGCTTCTTCAATGATCCATGTTCGGTCCCCTTTTTCGAGCACCTTGCGCAGAGACGAATAACCATTATTCTCGATGTAGTTGTAAATGCGAATTGGATCAACTTTCTCATTACGGCTCAAAATTGTCCGAACCTGATTTTTAAAGAAAGGTATGTCGTTCTGTTTCTCTATTGGTTTTTCGGTTTCTGGGTCAACAAAGAATAAATCTTCAAGTACTTTACCCTGGGCAATGGCTTTTATTATCCGTTTCATATTATTGATATTAACCCGGGGATAGAAGGTTCCATCAGGTTCAACTAGTATTGAAGGTTCCATCTGGCAGAATCCTTGGCAACCAGTGATACGGAGGTTAATTTTATCAGTCAATCCTTCATTGATAAGCTCTCGTTTTGCTACGCGAATGATATCATTAGCACCACTTGCCTGACCACAGGTGCCAGCCGAAATCACAAGGGTCGGAATATTGGTATCCCGGCCAAATATTAACATTTCCTGTAACAGTTTAAAATCTTCAATCGATTTAATTTTTTCCATATTTCTTTCAGTTTATTATCTTTTTAATGTCACTTTTAAGTAGTTCCACTGAGTCTTTTCTTATTCACAGATTTACGCCATTCGTGTCTAAGCGGTGTCCAGTACAACCACGACGTGAACAAATTTGCATCATACCACCATTACGAACAATCATCGGAACCATCTTTGTTCCACAATCTGGACAGTTGGATGAACCAAGAAGCTCTGCGTGACAATGCGGGCAGAAAAAATTTGCAACTGTGCCCATTGGGATTTTATATTCAGATTCAATCTTGAAGCTACCATATAAACTGGTCAATCGGATCCAGCCGTGCCAGTTTTCAAATGACATCGTCACTCGAATTGAAGGATAATCATCGATTAGATAACTCGGGTCCATCAAACTGTGGTTACAGCGTGGACAATTCACATCAATTGGGAAAATTCGTGCATCTGTCTTTACTTCAACTTTATCGAGACCATCACGGACTTTTTTGATTATTTTATTAACCTTTACAGTATTAACATTTGAGAAATAATGGCCATCAACAACTACGACCGGTCCAAGAGCGCAGGCTCCTAAACAGTTTACCGTTGTTAAAGTAAACTCTTTATCAGGAGTCGTATCCTCTCGATTAATTTGCAATTGACGTTCAAACTCCTCAGCAACATGTGGTGCACCGCGAACGTGACAAGCGGTGCCCAAACAAACTGAAACCAAGTGTTTTCCTCTTGGTTTTAAACTGAATGACCGATAGAACGTTGCTACACCATAGACATCAACCAGCGAACGACCGGTTCTTTCCGCAACTATTTTTAAGGCTCTTTGAGGAAGATAACCATACTTAGCTTGCACCTCTTCAAGTATTGAAATCAGTTCCCCTTGTTCACCAGTATACTTCTCAACAATTTTTAAAGTTGTTTCAGGTTTAAATTCCTCGCTTTCAAATTCTTCACATTGCAGCACTGGTTTTTCCGGATCTTTTGGAAAAGTGCAAGTTGAAACCCACGCACAGGTCAAACAAAGACCAGAATTAGATGTTAATTTTGCTTTTTTGTGCGGGGCAGATTCTTTAAGTTTTTCCATTACTTTTTCTCCTGTATGATTTATATTTCACTTTCTACAAAGTCATTTAAAGTTCCGAATCGCATTTGTAAATGCTCATCTTTGACTTTTTATTTATACTCTTCACAATGCCAGACTCCGCCTTCGGGTTTTGGATATGTACAGCTTTTAATGTTTTCGCAATTACTGCACAGGCCTTGATACTGAGAAATATCTTTTTTCGCATAACTAGAGTTCAGTTGTGGTCCGACCTTGGATGGGATTTCTTTGTTTGTCTGGGAAGGCATGGATGTGTCGAATTCTTCGCAATGCCATACCGGACGCGTAACATTTCTCGGGAAAGTACAAGCAGGAGCATTTACACAGGTCTGACAAAGACCTCGATATCGATATACACCGGTTCCCAACTTTGCTTTTCTTGTCGTTTCTGCAGATGGTTTTTTCATTGTTTTCTTCTTAATTACTGACTTTGCTCCTGTTGTTATTTCTCTGATTGATTTTTCCACTGTTATCTCCTTTCATTTTCAAGTTTAATTTATCCACATCTTTACATAGTGCAAATATTGTGCCAATCATACATAGTTAGTTTTTCTCGATCTAATTATTAGATTTATTTTTGATAAGCTACTTTCAAATAAAAGACTTATGGAAAACGAGGTGTTATTTATTGGAAATGTTTAAATTTATACTTGTACAAAAAGAAAGGATTTTGTCTGGGTAAATTTGAACCACCGGGGAAATTATACTCGCCTGAAGGTTTAGCGATTAACCTTTGGTGTATCGGTTTTTTTAAGTTTGTCTCTTAAAGTTTTTCGGTCAATTCCAAGTATTTCGGCAGCTTTTGTTCTGTTGTTTCCTACACTTGCTAGAACATTTTGAATATGTTCGACCTCTACTTCAGCCAAGGTGCGATTAAATCCGGTTTTGCTTAGTGCGGAAAAACGCATTAAGGATGGCAAATCCGAGACTTCAATAAGATCGCCATCAGTCATAACGACAAGACGTTGAACAACATTTTCCAATTCTCGCACATTTCCTGGCCAATGGTAGTTCCTTAAGGTTTGTAGGGCATTTTCAGAAAAGCGTGGTGCGGATCTGCCTAAATCCTTTCCAAACTTATTTGCAAAATGATTTATCAAAATCAAAATGTCATCGTCCCTTTCCCTCAATGGCGGCAGGTCAATTGTTATGACATTAAGCCGGTAATATAAGTCTTCACGAAAAATTCCTTTTTTAACCAAACTAAGCAAATCTTTATTGGTTGAAGCTATAATTCTGACATCAACCTTTCTTGAACGGCTTGAACCGACCATACAGACTTCTTTATCTTGAAGTACTCTGAGCAGTTTTGCTTGCATGGCAAGGCCGGTATCGCTGATTTCGTCAAGGAAAATTGTACCGCCATCTGCGGTTTGAAAGAAGCCGGCACGGGATTCAATCGCTCCGGTAAATGCACCTTTGACATGACCAAAAAGCTCGCTTTCGAGCAGTTCTTCAGGGATTGCCACGCAGTTTACTGGCACAAATTGAGCCGATGCTCTTGAACTACTGTAGTGAACAGCTCGAGCTACGAGCTCTTTACCAGTACCGCTCTCGCCTGTGATAAGAACCGTGGCCGAAGTTGATGCTGCTTTTGCTATCACATCGAAGACTTTGCGCATCGTTACCGATTCACCAATAAGACCATAAGGCGCTGACGGGATCTTTTGCAATCGAGCTTGCCCAGCCCGACGAATAGATAACTTATCAAGCGCACGTTGAACAGCTGAAAAAAGTTCCTCGTCAGTAAAAGGTTTAGTCAAATATTCTTCAGCTCCGGTCTTTATTGCCTCAACTGCGCTTTCGATTGAAGGATAACCTGTAATCATCATAACTCCGGTATTTTTAAAGTTCTCCTCAATATGTCTTATTAAATCCATACCGCTCACTTCAGGCATTTTTAAGTCGGTTATGACCAGGTCAACTGGATTTGCTTCAAAAGCCCGAATCGCCTCAGCCACGCTGGAAGCAGTAAAAACTTGATAACCCTTTGATGTTAAATTTCTCTGAATCAATTCCAGGGTTTGAGGCGAATCATCTACAACTAAGATGCGTTCTTTCTTTTTCTCAATTGTCATTTCAGTCGTTCTCCTCAACATCAGGGTATCCAGATAAAGGTAGTTTTACTTCGAATCGCGAACCCTGCCCAACTTTACTCTCAACTTTAATTGACCCCCCATGTGCAGTAACAATCCCATGGACCACAGGTAGTCCTAAACCAGTTCCCTGACCGATATCTTTCGTGGTAAAGAATGGTGTGAATATCTGCTTCATAACCTCTTCACTCATGCCGATGCCGGTGTCTTCCATAATTAATGATACATACCCATCTCCAGTAAGTGTTCGGATTGTCAACCTCCCGCGTTTAGGCATTGCTTGAATTGCATTAACTACCAGATTTACTAAAACCTGCTGTATCTGTGAAGGGTCGGCGATAATCTCGGGTAAATCAGGTGTGAACGAACGAATCAATTCTATCCCCTCTTTGGCACACCGAGATTGGAGAAAATATAATCCGTCCTCAATCAATTTATTCAAATTTACTTGGACTTTTTGAAGTGGCATTTGCCGCGCAAACAGCATAAGCTTCTTGACGACTTCTCGTGCGTGTAACGATGCGATTACTATTTTATCAAGGTCTTTTTCAATTGTTTTGGGCATTTCTGGTGTCTTTTTTACAAGCTGAGCAAAACCCAAAATATTTCCTAATGGCTCATTCAGTTCATGAGCAACACCCGCCGCAAGCTGTCCTATTGTTGCCAGCCGGTCTGCGTGTCTGAGTTGAGTCTGCAGTTTAGCCTTGTCTTCCTCGATCTTTCTTTGTTCGACAATGAGAGCTATGTCTTTGGCTATGGTATCTATAAGGTCACGTTCCTCTTTAAGAAATGGTCCTTCATCAAGCTCTGGTTTCTCTTCAGTATATGCAACTTCAATAACACCTCTCTTTTCACTATCAACTACAATATCTGCTGACAGTTTTTGCTTTGTATCATGAAAATTGGGCGATAAATGAGAATATTCATCAAAAATAATTCTCGCACAAGCGATGTTAGAGTATAACCAGGCAGGGGGAAGAAGATCAACAATACCTTGTAAAATCTCGTCTAGCGTTATGTCAGGTCGTTCAACTAACTGTGCTATACCATACAAACATGTTAGTTCCTTAACCCTTTCCCGCAGAGCTACCTGTGCATGTCTAGTTGCCAGAGCATCTCCAAGGATTTGGGCAATGCCTTCGTAGGTCTCGATTTCGTCTTCTGTAAAGAAGTCCAATTGCTGGCTTTTCAATTGCAGTATTCCTACGCTTTCCTTTGAAACTACAATTGGAATGAAAGCAAGTGACAGGTAATCTTTGTTACTAAAATTACAAGATTGTAATTGTTGATTTGTTCGCAAACGTAAGTTCACAGATTTTTGCGTATTGCCGATAAAAAAGCTTCCATTCTTAGTAATAAAGGGATTAACATGATCAAACTTGTCTTGGATCACGGCTTGGCATAGTAGTTTTAAATCCAAATTATTCTTGGAGCTTGAGATACTCAAATTACTCTCATTTTGTGCTAAAGGTATGATTCCAAAGCTAGAGTGATGTTGGGGACGAAGACTAACTTCATTGCTGTAGTATTTGTTATGTTCCTTTGCCCATAGTTCGACCGCATCACATCCAGAAAAATCCATTAGAATCCTCGAAACTTCGAGCATAAATTTGTCTCTAAGAACACCGGCGTTTGCGTAGTGGAGTATTCGATGTGATAGGGTGCAAAATTCTTTAATTGGTTTGTGGCGTAGAGTAGAGGAAAACTCGCCTTTTGATTCGAGTTCAACTCTTTTTATAATTTTATCTGACATTGATGATTATTAAATTTAACTTGACTTATTAGTAATGTCAAGAAGAAGATTCAAGGCGTCCATTAACCCTAATCGAAAAAATGTAAATTACAAACAGCTTATTCAATACTTCGGGCTTGGTCAAAACACCAACGAAGTACGTTGCGATTCTGCGTTACGCGACTTCTCTTTCGTGCCTTCGCCTCGTTTGATGTCGCTTAGTTGCATGTTAGACGGACAAAGTTTTTGTAAGAGGAAGGAAGATTATTCTAGAAGCTTATTAGTTAAGTGTGTGCCAAATTTCTACCCAAAAAGGGCAAAAAATTAATGTAATCTAATTTAGAGGTGTTTGTAGTTTGGGACTGAACGGGCATCTATGCGGTCTCAAACTTATAGCAAACCCGAAGAGATACACCTTTTAATCAATTTTAAGCACCGTTACACCGGTTTTGCAGTAAGTGCTATTAAAGCCTAAACGCCGTGTTTTATAGGGCATTGAACCCAATTTACAGAAAAACAATATCTTAGAAAAACGGTCTTTTTAGATTATGAGTCAATTATACAATATTGACTTATTGCCGATTCGTTTTACAATTCTTATATGCTAAAACAGATAAGCCGGCGCAGGTTCAGCAAATCTTCACAAACACTGCTTATAATTTTAATTATAGTTGCAATTCTTGCCGTGTTTATTCTCATGCTGTCCCGTCAGCCGTCAAAACTAATTGAGACCGACAGACCTTTAGGTGTTTACAACCAATCAAAAGAGATTGGGATTATCTGAATTTGTAATCAACTGCGCTGGGTGAGAAAATTTCTACTTATTCAGTGATTTATCGCCATCGCTAAAGTTAATCAATATATGATTGCCATCGCAAAATGGTTTATTATTTGAAGCACTACACCGGCATAAGGTGACGCGATTGCGGATTTCATATTCACCCCCATCCGCTGACTCAATTGGTATATAACCTTTCACCCAGATCGGACCGCTCACTTTTACCCATGGGTCTTCGACTAAGCTGATTGACGGTTCAAAATCAGGTTCAATCGGTTTACCGGTCTTTTTATCCAATATCACGAGCCTGCCCGCCGGGCAATTGGCGGCTTCTTCAATCGCGAGCGCCATTAATTTTGGATTGTCTGATTTTTCAGTAAGTCGCCAGGTTCCACCTGCCTTGTGACAAAATCGGGCAGAAGCACAAAGTTTTTCCACGTCCGCCAAATCAAGATTTGGTCCTTTGGTTATTGTTGCTTGCTCCGAGAATTTTACTTTACCAGCGGTCTCGGTGCCGTCAAATTTAATATCCGTATGCGTTCCATCACAATAAGGTTTGTTTTTTGACCTACCGCATCGGCAAAGTGCATATGTGTCTTGTAAAGGACAATCATTTCCTTTAACCCATTTAATCGGTGTGCCTCTGCCATCAGTAATGATAATCTCTTTAGCCAACGGTATGTTGCCCGTAACAATATACGGTCCATCTTTTAATATTTTAATCTTGTAATTTTTGCCCTGGTCCATAATCAATTATCTGGTACGCGGTAGTTAGAACGCTTCTTTGATATGTTCGAATCGGGTTTCCTTGTCATCACGGACAATACTTAGTACATCAAATCTTATCTCACAATTAGTATAATTTTTTCCGGTAAATAATATGCTGTGCAGTCTTCGCCAGACTTTCCCAACGACTGCATAACACTACTTGCTTAAGACTTTTTTTACGGGTTGGAAACTTTTTCGATGTAGAAATGACGGTCCGATTTTTTTTAAAACTTTTAAGTGATGGGGAGATGGGTAACCTTTGTTTTCCGCAAAATCATATTCTGGATATTGATTGTGCATTATAACCATTAATCGGTCACGTGTCACTTTGGCAATAATCGATGCGCAGGCAATCGAAATGCTTTTCTCGTCACCCTTTACGATTCCCTTAGTTGGCATTTCACACTTAGGAATTGTAAATCCATCAACTAATGCTGAATCGCATTCATAATCCAGCGCCTTAATTGCCCGCTTCATGGCTAAAAACGAGGCGTTACGGATATTGAATCGGTCGATTTCTCTATGCGTCGCCGATCCAATTCCTATTGCTAAAGCTTTTCCTTTGATTATCGAATAGAAACGCTCGCGCGCTTTAGGTGTTAATTGTTTGGAGTCCTTAATGCCGGCTATGTAGGTAAAGGATGGTAAAATAACGGCGGCGGCAACGACCGGTCCGGCTAAAGCGCCGCGACCAACTTCATCAACGCCACAAAATGTAACACCCTTATTCCAAAGCGTGTAATCGTGTTTACTCTTCAACTTTCTCTTCTTTTAGTTTGGCGTCTTGGCCTTTTTTGTCTCTTAAGTAATAAAGTTTCGCCCGCCTCACCTTGCTGTGTTTTTTCACTTCCAGCTTTGTAATAACCGGCGAATTTAACGGAAAAATTCTTTCCACGCCGATACCACGGGACATTTTCCTTACCGTGATTGTCTTATTGTCTTTGGCGCCGCGAATTTGGATAACAGTTCCCTGAAAGATCTGAATTCTTTCTTTGTCGCCTTCGAATATTTTATGAGAAACCTTAACGTTGTCGCCCGGCCTGATATCCTCCGCAATAACTCTTGGTTCTTCTTTGATCTTCTTTTCTTTAACTTTTTTCTCTTTTGCCATTCTTGCCTCCATAACCGATTGAAAGATTTGAAGATTTAAAGATTATACGATTATTTTTCATGTCTAATTTTTCAATCCTTCAATTTGTGATCTTCTAATTTCTTTAATAAATCCGGTCTTTTTTCTTTTGTTAATTTTAATGCCTGCTTCGCTTTCCATTCCTTAATTTTCTGATGATTCCCCGAAATTAACACCTCGGGTACTTTATAACCGCGAAAGTCAGCGGGTCGAGTATAATACGGTGCGTCAAGTTGCCCGGACATAAACGAATCGGTCTCAACCGACTCTTTGTCGCCAACCACGCCATCGATCAGCCGAATCGTTGACTCTAACAATACTAACGCGGCCACCTCACCGCCGGACAAGACATAATCACCAATCGAAATCTCATCATTGGCTAAATGCTCCCGCACCCGCTCATCAACGCCTTTATAACGTCCGCAGATTAATATCATATGCTCTTTTTCGGAAAGTTCTTTCGCAACATCTTGGTTAAATTGTCTCCCTTGGGGGGAGAGCAGTATAACATAAGAATTATCTTCCTTCACGCTTTCGACTGCTTTGAAAATCGGTTCTGGTTTTAGAATCATACCTGGTCTACCGCCAAACGGATAGTCATCAACCGTTCGATACGAATCATCCGCAAAGTCACGCAAGTTGACTAATGTGATTTCTGCGATATTTTTTTCATTAGCGATTCTCATTATGCCACAATTTAACGGGTCATGAAAATATTCAGGAAAAATTGTGATAACATGAACTCGCATATATCATTTTTTGACCGGATTAACAGGATTTACATCTTTTTTCGACGGAACGAGCAGGATTTTTTTCATAAATCTTTCGTTTTCATCCGGCCAATCCTGTCTGAGAAATTTATTCTGTAAATCTTATCAATAGTGCGCACGCTGGACGGCAAATATCTTAAAGTATTATAGGATTGTTTTTATTCTAAGATTTCGAGTTGTGCGCGTTTTCCTTGTTTCATCGCAGCGGCTGCGATAATTGATCTCATCGCCTTAGCGGTTCTTCCTTCTTTACCGATAATTTTGCCGAGGTCGCCTTCGCCAACGCGCAGCTCATATATCAAAGTTTTTTCCCCGGCGATTTCTTTAAGCAGTACTTTATCGGGTTGATCAACGAGAGCCCTTGCCATATATTCAATAAGTTCTTTCATGTTATCCATGTTATCCTCCTAATTCGTACCTTCCGCAGTCTGCGGTTCGGTTTGCTTCGTATGTCTTGCAATGAGTCGTTTCGTAGTGTCGGTTGGTTGTGCGCCTTTCGACAACCAGTAATCGACTCGCTCTTTATTTAGTGTTAGGTGTTTCGTTTTTGGATTATAGTATCCTACTGCTTCAAGATATTTGCCGTCCCTCGCGCGCCTTGAATCTGCAACTACAATCCGATACAACGGTATATGTCGTCTTCCAACACGTTTAAGTCTTATTTTTACCATGATTTTGCCTTGTTAATATGTATTTATATATAATAATAAAAAATTTCAATCTGTCAAGACCTAATTGAGAAAATCTAAATCCTAAGCACTAAATTCTAAACAATAGCTAATCCCAAATATTATAAATACAAAACCGGTTTTGAACATTTGAGTATTGGGATTTATTTAGGATTTAGATATTAGAAATTAGATTTATTTCTCAAGTTTCTTCAGTTCTTCTTCTGGGGTCATCGATTCGACGCTGGAAAGTTTATTATCAAACTTCATCAGTTTCTTTTCGGCATCTTCATATTTGGTGCGGGCATTGCTGATATGACGACCCAAAGTATCAAATTCATCCTTGAAACTATCAAAGTCAATCGTAAGTTTCTGTAAGGTTACTAAAATCTGCTCGGCACTCTGTTCAATCTTAAGTCCGCGTAACCCCAAGACAATCGCTTGCAAGTAAGCATATAAACTATTTGGTGAAACCGGGATGATTTTCCGCTCCAGCGCATATTTAGAAGCGCTCTTCTCATCCGGGTCTTCCTTGATAATCATCTCATAATAGACATTTTCGGCAGGGATATACATCATCGCAAAGTCGTAGGTGCCTTCATCCGGTAGAATATATTTACTAGCAATGTCATCAATATGTTTTCTTACATCTTTAAAAAAATCCTTACGGGCTTTTTTCCGTTCGTCATCAGTTGAACTCTCGATAATTCGATTGAAGTTTTCTAAAGGAAACTTGGCATCAATCGGTACGAATTTTGGACCTAACTTTACCACCGCATCAACTTTAGTAGTCTTGAATGAATATTGTAGTTCAAAATATTCTTGGGGCAGAATCTGTCCTAATAAATCGCCCAAGAAATACTCACCTAAAAGACCTCTGGTTTTTGGTGCTTTTAAGATTTCGGAGAGTTTAGAGATATCTTTACCAACCTCAAAAATCTGTTTTGAAGCTTGGGACAATCCGCCCACTTCTTTTTTAACTTCTGAGATAACCGATGCTGCTTTATCCAGTCGGTCGCCGATATGACCGGTTGTGGTTGATAACTGCTGAGTAACATTTTGTAGTTGCTGATTAATTTGGGTTGTGATTTGACCGAGTTGCTGGTTGATTAATTGTTGTTGCTTGGTTAAAGTATCGCTGGTCTGATTGCGCAAGCTCTCAATCTGATTCTGCAACATCGTCAAACTGTGGTCAGACGATTGTTGCTTCTGAGGTCTTAAGACTAAGTAAATAATTAGCCCAATCAGAACAATTAATAAAATTATAACAGCAATATTCATACCAGAAAAGTACACTTAAATTTGTGGAATGTCAAGATTAGGCATACAATCTGTTGACAAATAAAAAGTTAAACATATTATAAATAGTAAATGTAGATTGGATAGCAAAATGAATAAAACAATTTCAACACCATATTCAGACCTCAATGAAGTTTTACAGGATTTAGTAGAAAGCACGCAAACAACCCTAAGCGCCAACTTCATTGGAGCATACCTCCAAGGTTCATTTGCGGTAGGTGACTTTGACCTTGATAGCGATGTTGATTTCATTATCGTTACGGAGGAAGAAATAACGAGCGATCACCTCGAAAAACTTCAGATTATGCACGAACGCATCTACAATCATAGCACCTCGTGGGCACAACACCTGGAGGGGTCTTATTTTCCGAAAGAGATTCTCATGGATCGCGCTCATTGTGGGAAAAAACTTTGGTACCTCGATAACGGCACTCGTAAACTCATCCAGTCCGATCATTGTAATACCGTAGTTGTTCGATGGGTGGTTCGTGAAAAAGGAGTTACTTTGGCAGGGCCTCCGCCAAAAACACTAATCGAAAAAATTGATACTGAGACATTACGTGAAGATATTTTCAAAACTCTGAATAAATGGGGGCAAGAGATTATTTCAAATCCCGAAAAATACAATAATCATTTTTATCAAACGTTTATAGTCTTAAGTTACTGCCGGATGCTTCATGATTTAAAAAATGGAACAAACGGTTCAAAACGTTCCGGTGCAGAATGGGTAAAGAAGAATTTAAATCCTGCTTGGATAGGACTCATTGATCGAACATGGGGTGGTCGTCCAAATCCAGAAAAGTCAATTCGACAACCGGCGGATCCGGAAGATTTCGCAGCAACTTTGAAATTTGTTAAGTATATAATGAAGGAAAGTGCACAGTACGTACCGACTAAATAGTATCACATAACAAGCACCTTTGATAAAAACGGAGAGTGGTTTAAGGACACCCTCGATATTTTTTATCTTTGAAAATCTGTGTAATCTATGTACGGGATGAAAAAAAAGTAGCGGCTCGATTTGAGCCGCTACTTGAGTATATAAGTTTAAAATTACCAGCTTCGAGGTCGGCTGGAACGTTCGCCAAAAGAACGATTACGACTGCGTTCTTCTTGCGGTTTTGCTGTATTAACAACTAAAGCTCTGCCCTCGAGCTGTGTGCCGTTTAATTCGGCAATTGCCTTTTGGGCGGCTTCATCAGTTTCCATCTCAACAAACGCGAAACCGCGTGGTCGATTGGTAAACTTATCGGTAATAATATTTACCGAAGTTACTGTGCCATGCTTGGCAAACAGTGTGTTGAGGTCCGTGTCCGTTACGGTGAACGGCATGTTACCTATGTAGATTTTACTCATTTTTTTCTCCAACATCTATCTTGGATAGATTGTTTCTTTTCGAGTCAAATTAATTTTACTCTTTCCACCGACTCGTATTAAAGTGAAAGAAAGTTTTAAAGGGAGATTACTCTAATTACGCAATCGTTAATACTAACGCCACTTGTTAACCAAAACTTACTTTACTGTTGGGAAAAATTAGAAGTTTCTCCAATAAACTTTCAGTAAGGCCTGAATCGGATTTCAATAGCGGAGTATGCAACTTATCCCTTTAAGATAAAGTATTGCACTGTGTAAATAATAGCGTAATTATCCGGTTTTGTCAATAGTTATTTATAGAGAACACGGGAAAAGCATTATTACCATGAATGAATAGCCTAAACACTAATTCTCATTTTAAGCGCAAAAAGATATTACACTTGGCACTACTTAATATAATATTATAATTCACAAATATTGTGATTAATATTTTAAGCAAGGGGGATGTATGAATAAACGTAAAGTTTTTAATAAACGTAAGGTTTCTTTAATTTTATTATTCGTCGTTCCGTTCGTACTGTGCTTTCTGTCCTGTGAGCAATATACAACAAATGTCCTAAATGGTCTAATAACGGTTGTCGCGGGTCACTGGGTATCATATTATGCCGATTTCACTAAAAAAGGACATCTAGTCGGTAATTTCAGCGCGTCGGGCGGAACCGGTAATGATATTAAAGTATACGTAATGGATGCATCAAATTATACTACCTGGACATCAGGCGGACAAGCATCTGCTTTGTATAATTCAGGGCAAGTGCACGACGGTTCGTTTAATGTTGCGGTCGAATCAGGAAGAAATTATGTGATTTATGATAACACTTTTTCATTAATTTCGGATAAGCAAGTGACGACAAAAGTTGATGTGAAACAGTAACCGTTTAATTATCAAGGCACATTTTACTTTCAGTTTTATCGGTCAGATTTTCTTTCCCTGAACTTGCCTGATAACAGGCTAGTAAGAAAGCACGATTTTTTTCTTAGTACCTCCACCGATTTTCTTTTCTGCTCACTATCGCGGGAACAAGTCGCATTGTCATCTTGTGATGTAATATTGACAAGGTGATTTTTTAAATTACCATTTTCGGTAATGCGTTTCTTAATTTTGCTCATCGCGCTTTTTGTCATCACCGCTACAGCTTCCGGTTGGATTGTTGTCAGTAAGGCAGAAGCAGACCAGCGTCAATCCGCAGTTGCATTCCATAATAATCAATATCTTGTATCATGGGCGGATGCCCGCGACATATCACCGGATTCGGTAACCAGTATTTATGCGTGCCGGGTTACCAATCATGGCGCCGTATTAGACCCGCACGGTTTTTTTATCTCGGGTGGGATAAATGACCATCTGATACCAGAAGTTTGTGCCGGTGTATCCGACTGGATGGTTATTTGGCAGGAAGGGTGCTGATTTACCCGGGACGTAAAAGGCGCCCGTGTGGCACCGACCGGTACAATAATCGATACTTTTAACATTAACACATCATATAGTGACCAATTACAGCCGGACCTAGCTTTTAATAATCAGAATTATTTGGTTGTGTGGGAAGACCGGCGCGTGGTCCCGTCACAGATTTTTTATACGATTGTTACAACAAACGGCATGGCGCAGAACGACACTGGTATTAAATTAAGCGGTAATGATTCTTCTGATTATTATTGGTCTCCCGCCACTGCTTCAAACGGGGACAGATATTTAATCGCCTGGCTTGGTACACGATTAAGCGGGGATGTCATTCTTGCATCGCGAATCGATAGCGGTGGCACTATTTTAGATGCGATGCCAATCTCGTTGACCGACGATACTCTGCTTCGGAATCGGGTCAGCGCAGCATCTGACGGCGAAAATTTTCTTGTTTGTTGGACAGGCGAAACACCGGATACGGTTGGCATGGACCTGTATTTCCGCCGAATAAGTGCGGACGGAACAATACTTGATTCGTTGCCAATACTTGTTGCTCGTAATCATTGGGGTATCTACGAGCAATCGATAACGTATGGCGGCGGATGTTATTTTATCGTGTGGAACCGGGATGAAGATATTTATGGTTGTCGAATTCTGCCGGACGGTACCGTGCTTGACTCAGGCGGATTTGTCATTTGCGCTGACCAAGGACAACAGCTTGACCCAGCCGTGGCAAGCGATGGGCACCGGTTTTTAGTAACTTGGACCGACGGGCGCTCGGGCAACTATGATATTTATGCAACATTTGTTGACAGTGCTGGAAGTGTTGGATTAGAGGAAAATAATTCGGCGACGATAATCAATCCCATGCCGGTTGACATATTACCGGTTCCCTTTACCAATAAAATAAATATAAAATTTAATCTGCCAGGACAAAATAATATTGAACTCAACATTTACGATGTGTTTGGCAGATTGGTTAAATCTTTTACGAATCCCCAATCCCCAAGTCACAATAACAATATAATTTGGGATGGCACCGATTCAAAGGATTTCGCCCTGCCCAACGGGACGTATTTTTGTCGGCTTCGCGCCAACTCTATTTCGGTTACGAAAAGAATTGTTAAAATAAAGAAATGAAATATTAATTAAAAGGAGCAAAAATGGCTTATCAATATAATTCTTATTGCGGGTTATATTGTGGTGCTTGCGATGCGTTGCAGGCAAACAAAACCGGCAACTTGAAAATCACCGCGGAAAAGTGGAAAATGAATCCTGCCGACATAACCTGTCACGGGTGTAAAAGCAGTGTCATCTCGATTTATTGCAGAGACTGTGATATCAGAAAGTGCGCTCAAGAAATGAAAGTTGAGTTTTGCTATGAATGCAAAAAGTTTCCGTGTAAAAGAATAGTTGCTTTTAATAATGATCCGCATCCTCATCATTCAATAGTTCTTAAGAATTTAAACACCATCAAAGTAAAAGGTAAGAAAGCTTGGCTACGACGAGAAGACCGACGCTGGCGATGTAAGAAATGCAGGATGAGATTTTCGTGGTATTCTAAAAAATGTACTAAATGCGGTTCGCTGGTTTATAATTGTATATTAGAAGAAAAAGAACTTAAACGAACATAACAATACATTCTGCTTGACCTAAAGACATTTTTCCCACATCATATATAATTATAAATGAAAAGATTAATTGTCTTATTAATTATCTTTCGCTTCGCAGCTGCGATGCCGACTAATCCAAGACTTTTTGAAACAGACAGCCCCAACCCGATTTTCCCGCCCGGCATTGAAGTGGCTGGACCAAATAAATTAATTAACCGAGAAAATTTGGAAACGGTTACGATTCTGATGCAATTTCCGGACAATCGTGCCGACACATTAAAAAGATCGCCCGCCCGATTTGACTCGATGCTCTATTCAACTGGTATTTATAATAACCAACCATATCGCCAGGGTAGCCTGAATGATTATTACTTAGAGAACTCCTATGGAAATTATCATGTAATCGGCGGTGGGGCCGGTAATCGATGGTTTATGTCCACTCACAATTATTCAGAATATTATGACGGCAATTATATGCTTTCAACCGGTTATGAGCTTGCACAAGATAACGTCCAGCAAGTTGACCAGTTTGTTAACTTTCATGATTATGATTTGAATAATGACGGACACATCGATGCGATGTTTATGGTGCATGCCGGTGCCGACGGTGCCGATAACGGAAATGTCAATAGTTGCTGGTCACACGCAATTTCTTCCTTTAATTACACAACTAATGACGGAGTAATAATTGATGGCGTAACGAATGTGCCGGAGTTCGCGATGGTCACCCCGGCTTATGAAACTACGATGTGCTGTATCGCAGTGATGTGCCACGAACTCGGACATCTGGTTGGTTTACCTGATCTATATGACGGCACGCGCAATACCTGGGGTGTCGGTTATTGGGGTTTGATGGGTTATGGTGCCTGGGGTGCCGGTGGCAACACTCCGTGGAGTCCATCGCATATGGAAGCGTGGAGTAAAGTACGAGCAGGATTTGTAACACCGGTTGTAATTACAAGCGATACGCATAATCTAAAGATAGTTGATATCGAAACCAATCCGGTTGCTTACAAAGTATGGCGGAATGGCTTGAATCGCGACAGTTGTTTTTATTTAGAAAACCGCCAGCAGAAAGGTTTTGATACACCGCTACCCGGCGCCGGTTTACTCATCTGGCATATCGACCCAGGACGCGGTTCTTATCATAATATTGTCGATTTAGAAGAAGACAGTACCTATCACCTTGATCATGGCAATGGAGTCCGTCCCAATCCGCACTTCTATCATCAAGAGCTCGGTGATACGAGCGATGTCTTGCCCGGTATCTGGAATCGCACCGTTTTTGATAATTACACAATTCCTAACAGCAAAGCTTTTAATGGCACACCAACCAATGTTGGTGTACGGAATATTCGACAAGCCGGCGATACAATCATATGTGATGTAACACTCACTTCACAGGATATTACAGAACAACCGATTAAATCGTTATCGACCGTCACGTTGCTGGTTGAGCCCAATCCTTTTTCCAATTTTGTCCGGATAAGCACAGCTAACGCAAATAACCTTAATCTAAATATTTATTCAGTAAATGGTAACTTGGTTTATGAGGATAAATTTTCTAATAATGGTATCTACACTTGGTACGGTATAGATAAAAATGGAAAGCAGGTACCTACTGGTGTATATATTATTAGAGCAGGAACCGGCAGTTCAAGTTATCGTAAAAAATTAGTAATCGAGCGTTAAATTCAGTTTATCTCGTTAAAACAATTTTATGTAAAGTTGGTATATTTGTTTCTAATTTAGCAAAGTAAACACCGGCCGGCAATTTCTTACCAAGGTTATCTTTACCATCCCAGACGAGCTGGTGAACCGGATTTAGGGTTTGGGGATTAGCAAAAGATTTAACTAATCGACCATTGATATCGTAAATATCAAGTTTACCGAACCCAGTGACATTAATACTGACTTGATTGCGAAATGGGTTGGGAAAGATTTTCACTAAATTCTTAATCGAAGTTTTATTTAACTCGGCGATTGCCTGAATCGGTGCATCGGTTGTGTATTTTATCGCTTTACCTTGAGTCCACGGTGCGCAGCCGCGATGGCGAATATCATTATAAAGACACTGGATGCCAATCGTGCCAGTCGGGTCTTCAACCCCGACTGTGCTCGATGCATAACGGTTGGCGGTCTTATACTGAACAACGAAAACATTATCACCGGTTGACGAAGCGGTTGTCGTATCATAAACAATCAGTTCAAATTTATCGGTCGCAGTAGTCGGGTTATAATACCGTACCGAATCGTACTCAATAATAAATCGGTTTTGTGCAACGTCATGGTAGTAGTAAACACCACCGGAACCGGTGTTGGTCGGGCTCAAATCATCAAAGTTCAATGCCACGTATCCGTTGGGAAGTGCGGTATTAGGGATCGAAACATTATTATAGACACGGGACGTGTCAAAACCTAACGCGACCCAGCCATTGGCACTGATTGACACCTGCGAATAGGGGTTCCCATAAAATTTCCAGGGACCGAACGCGACCGGCAGATTTACGAGTTTTACCTGGTCGTTATGTGCATAACTAAGTCGTGTACCAATACCGGATATTTCTATCCAATCATAGGTAGGATAATTAGAATATGTTGTATCAACGTTATCATACGCCCAGTAACGAGCTGGTTCTCTTGGGCCATCTGGAATCGGGTCCGTTATCATAAACTCACCGACCGGAATTGAAAACAGAACATTGTCGCTATAACCAGTGCCATTCAATCGCAGAACAAAATTAACAATATGTTCAGTTGAGGTATTAGGATTAGCCGATACGACAAATCGGTCGAGATTATTACTGCGAGTCGAATCCAACAGAATATCACCAAAAGTTCCGATTGAATCAGAAATCACGATATACGGGTCATTCTCGGTTAGTGTTCCTACCACTGAAAGAGCGGGCAGACGTCCATAGTTCCGTAAAAATAAAACAAGTTCGACATTCTCACCCGGGTCAAGCCGACTATTATTATTACCGGTCGAGTCAAAGACAGTTTGGTTCGTTAAGACTAATGCCGGCACATTTGCGATGACCGCTTCGATTGCATCTATGTCAAAACCACCAGTTGCATTATTTGTGCCATCGCCGTCATCGGCAATTCTGATATATCGCGCCATTCCCACGCCAATAGCTGACAAATCAAAATAACTGGTGCCGGTATCAAAACCGCAGAAACTCCAAGGGCCATTCCAATTGTTCGAGACATAGATTGAACACGCTTCCGGGTCAGCATCGCCCTCATAAATCGTGAAATCATAACCGGGTCCGTTAATTATTGGTCTTTGCATATCAAAGACCGCCCAACCTCGAACCCCTAATGAAAATCTTCGGTTATCCGGACGACCTAAAGCAAAACAGGTGAGCGACTGGTTAGTGTGACTAGCCGGATCTTTAATGTCACACGAGATACATTTATAAGCAAATAATGGGATTGTGGTATCTCGAACCAAAGAGATGTCGCAAATCGCAAATGAATCGGTCGGCACCTGAATGTTAGGAATAGTTTTTACCGCGTAACCATTCGCAGTAACTTTTATCGAATAAGTTCCTTGATGCGCATAACGGAAATAATAGCCTTGAGTGTCCGTATAAATTGGAAAAGCCGGTGGCTGCATTTCAACGATCGCTTTTACCGGTTCGCCGGTTATCGAATCATAAACTCTGCCTCGAATGCCATCATCGCATCTATTTATTAATTCAAGATTAGCATTTAAATTGGTTTGACAGATGTTTGGGATTTGCGTCGTATCCGGAATCCATGGCGAGCAAATTTCTGGACAAATCATAATCGCTCCTTCTGAGCCATAACCATAATCAGCTGATGAACCGTGCACTTCGTATAATCCACGGCAGATTTGGAATGCAGGAAGTGACGTATGATAACTATATCGCTGGCAGAGATATGCCATAATAATGCTATCATAAGGTGCCATTGTCGAATAACCCCAGGGCCACATCGCGGCAGTTGTTCCGGAATGATAGGAAGTCCACATAACAAACGGTGCTTTCTGAGCAAAATTTCTTATTGCGATAATTTCCGGTTGGGACCAAGGAGCTGGACTTCCCCAGCCGGTATCCCATATATAGCCATAATCGCGATTTAAATCAGCTCCATTATTATTTGTACGTACCCGGGCGACCATGCCATCCGGATTAACAATCGGAATAATCCAGATTTCTCGGGCGTTAACCCAATTAGCAACGGTCGGATTTATCCAATAATTCTGTAAAAGGTATCTTATCAAATGCAAACATACATCGGTTCCAATATTCTCGTTGCCATGTGTTGCTCCATCCCAGATGATACGTGGTTCGTGTTCATCGATGTTGGGATTGTCGGTAATTTTCATTGCTAAAAGCAGACGGTTTGCTACTGAATAGCCAATCGTGTCAAGATGCACTAGGTTCGGATTGTTCTGAGCGATGATATTAAACGTATCGACAATTTCCTGATAAGAATGCAATTGAGCAAAGTTTTCGCCAGGTGCTATTGCTTCATGATATTTAACCATATCTGGAATCAGGATTTCATATTGATAGCCCCTCGAAGCAATTTTTTCTAAAATCGGTTCGGTAACTGCACCGGTTATGTAGTTATCGCCAATTTCATAGATATAAACTCCGGTTTCGAGTAAATCCTTGGCTAAATATTTAGATGCCTGAATTTTTACGAGCATCTCTTTTTCGATCCAGGAATTAATACCATATAGAAAATTAATCGATACTGCAATGATTAAAAACAGGGGGAATATATATATTCTTTTCATATTGTCTCCTTTGCCATTTCTGTTTTAATTGTATATCTGATATTCTAAAGCGTCAAGAACATTGGTATTCAGACTACCTTTTATGATTTTATCATTACCAACATCATCTTAAATTTCTTAACTGCTTTCAAGGTATGTGGTTTATTCACTGGCATAATTATCATTTCGCCTTGTTTTAATAAATTGTCTTCCCCGGCAATTGTTATTTTTACCTCACCATCGATAATATAGACCAATGCATCGAATGGTGCGGTATGTTCGCTTAATCCTTGCCCCTCATCAAAGGCAAAGATTGTCACATTACCAGTGTTTTGTTTGATAATTGTTTTACTAACAACCGAATCTTTTTGATATTCGATTGAATCGATTAACTTAATTACTTCCGGCATTTATTTTTATCCCTTTCTTTTTTCACACTCTTTCCAAACTTTTTTAAGAATCTTTTTGCTTTTTTCTTCGTAGCATTGCGTGTGTTATTAACTTCTTTTCTTACAAAGTCGATAATTTCGTCTTTTCTTTTTATCTGGTAAAAATATCGCTCAAATGTTTTAATTGCATTACCTTTTAGAATATTTCTACATTCTTCTGTAGGCAAAGGAATTGCTTTTGCATGTAAAATTTCTTTAGTGATTTTATCTTCCAGATAAGGTTTGCTTGTAACGATTACCGTTGAACCTGCTATTACATGATTAGCAGTAATCAAATTCCCTTCGTAAAGCATGCCGTAGAATTTTTTATACAGCTTATCGAATTTGTTCTCTGTATCAACCACGGTTAAGTTTGCAATTACATCAATCGCATTCCATTTCAGAATACTATTTTTATTAACTAACTGCTTTGCGAAAAAATAAAAATACGGGTATAACAATTCCGGTTTTTCTTTACTGATAAGCACTAGAACTTTGGCTGATTTAAATTTAATATCTGCAACAGCTGATAAAAATCCCGACAAGACTTCGAGGAGTAATTTGGGTTTTTTTATCACCTTCATTGTGATAAATTCTGCTTTGGTTTCTTTTTTAGCAAGTGAAGCAAGAAAACTTGATATGGATGTATTTATATTTTTAATATTGGTTTTGTTCAACTTCTTCATTTCAATCCAAGTTTTTTATTTTGTGACAATAGCCTTATCGCTTCTTTTACTCGTTTCGTTTGTGTCTCTTCTTTTTTTGCGCTGATTATCCAACCAACATAATTTCTTTTATGTGATGGTGCAAGTTTATTAAAGTTGTCCCAAGCTTTTTTGTCCGCCATAAAAAGAAGTTTAATCTTGTGCGGAATTATTAAATCTTTCTTTAATTTATCTCTTAAGGTTTCTTCTTTTTTATTTAAATTTGATCGGTCAATCTTGGCAAGACCGGTTTCGGTCATCCGCTCATCTTTGATTAATTTTCTAATCCTTGCTTTATTCGATTCTGACCAATTTATCAGATTAGTGCGCGGTGTGAATTTCCGAGCAAACTTCTTATCATCAATCCGTTTTATAATACTATCAATCCAACCAAAACATAACGCCTCTTCCACTGAATCGTCGTAGGGAATGGTTGGCTCCCCAGCGTGTGTTTTATAATAAACAAGCCAGATTTCTTTTTCCTTGGCATGATTCTTTTCAAGCCAATTACGCCAACCACCTCGATTCGTTATATATAGTGTTTTCACGATCTTTCCTCTTCGTTATCAACCTCATAAGTATATCAATAATTTAGACAATTAAAAGTCTTTATTACTCGTTTGTATTGGACGTTGATTGTTACTCATTGACATTTAATTTAGTTTCCTAATAATGTCTAAATAAGAAAAGAAAGGAGTTGCGTATGCTAAATAAAATTAGAATGTGGAGAGATAAAACTATCATTGTCGCGGTCTGTGTTTGTATTACGACGATAGTAACCTTTGCTGGCAATAAAACAACAACAAAAGATACTAAAACGCTCATTGTCGATCAAAAAGTCGCCCTATCAGCATTAGTCAGCTTGATAGATGGTCACATACAAAAAGTAGCTGACTGTCTGACATTAGTAGCGATAACTGACCAAGTTAAGTCTGGCAACTGGGATAAGATGAAGGATTTACTGAGCGAGATTGAGAAGGTAAATATCTCCTCAGTAATCTGGTTTGTCCGACCGGATGGATCTTACTACACAACCGAGAAAGGCTTAGTAACAGATCAGAATCTTAAAGACCGAGACTACTTCCCGAGAGTGATGGCAGGAGAACCGGTTATCGGATCTCTGGTAGTCAGTAAATCGACCGGGAAGAAATCAGTTATTGTTGCGGTGCCTATAAAGAACAAGGAAAAGATTGTTGGTGCAATAGGCGCTTCGATCTTTCTGGAACAGTTTAGCGATTTAATATTACAAGAAATGCACCTACCCGACGACATTGTTTTTTATGCTCTCGATAAGAATAGTGAAACTGTAATCCATCGCGCCGCATTCCGTGTCTTTGAACAGCCGACCCTACTCGGAAATGAAACATTAGCAACCGCGATCAAAGAGATTGTATCACGCTCGGAAGGAAGTGTCGAATATGTCTTCCAAGGTACAAATCGTGCCGTATATTTTCAGACGTCACCTCTGACTGGTTGGCGAATCGTTCTGGGTAAGGTCATGGTGATAACAGAACCCAAAACTAAAACCGGGGGTAAATAAGAAGCAGAGCTTATAGCAAACTATTATTTTACGATAAGGTTGTCTGATTTTAGAAAATAATGGAAGCGTTCCATAATTTCTTACCAATCGCAATCTCGTACTGAAGGACCTGCCAGATATCCCGTGCTCCAGGCGAATTGGAGATTATAACCGCCTGAGACACCATCAATATCTAATATCTCGCCAGCAAAATATAGACCTTTTGCTTTAAATGATTCCATTGTTTTAGGATTGATTTCATCTATTGAAACACCGCCGGCAGTCACCATCGATTCTTTAAATGAACGCGGCCTTTTAATTTGTAATTGCCATCGTGTCAATTTCTCTGCAAGAAGTTGCATCTCTTTTTTAGTCATCTGGCTAATTTGCTTATCTGTATCGATATTTAGTTCACTTAACAATACAAAACAAAGTTTTTTCGGCGTTAATCCGATTAAAGTATTAATAATTTTCTTCTTTGGTTCAGCTTGCCAACATTCTTTTAAAAATCGGTCCAATTCGCTGCTGTTTTTATAATTTGGTAAGAAATTAATTAAAACGGAAAAATCTGTTTTGCCCTGATAATCTATAATCAAGCGACTGAGGTTAAGCACTGCGGGCCCTGATATGCCAAAATGAGTAAAGAGCAACTCGCCTGTCCTGTGTATAATCAGTTTCTCTTGTGCGGTTAATATTATCTCAACATCCGCTTTAACCCCTTGTAATTTCTTAAACCAGTTCCCTTCTAATTCTAATGGGACTAAGGCAGGTCTTGGTTCTACAATCCGATGACCAAGTTTTCGAGCAATATCATATCCATCACCAGTTGAACCTAATTGCGGATAGCTTTTTCCACCGATGGTAAGAATTACACTTTTTGTGTAATATACATTCTTATCCGTTTTGACTTCCCAACCATTTTCAATTGGTATCAAGGATACGACCCGCTCTTTTAAATTCACTTTAACTTTCAAGCGTGAAATTTCTTTGCTCAGCGCATCGACAATCGTAGATGCCCGGTCTGTAAAAGGGAAAACTCGTCCGTCGGTTTCGGTTTTTAGTTTCACTCCCAACCCTTCAAAAAATTTCATCGCATCATCACAAGAAAACCGGTTGAAGATATTGTGCAAGCATTTAGTGTTCTCGCCATAATATTTACCGGGTGAAAGATTGGTATTAGTTAAATTACATCTACCATTGCCAGTAACCAAAATCTTTTTACCAATCGTATCGTTCCTTTCGATAATTAGAACATTACCCGACTTTTGTCTCCCTGCAATAATCGCTGCAACAAGCCCTGCTGCACCGCCACCGATTATAATTACTTGATATTGCATATGTGGACTATCTCGATCAAGTGTAAAATCATATAGTGTCCTTAGGTAATGGAAAATAATTCTCAATTCCATCTTCTGGAGGTGTTGCATTCCGCATTCTGATGATTGAGAAATCCAATGACGATTTAATTACTCCCTCTCTGATTTTCCATAAAGACGGCAATATTCTCAACTCAATATTATACTTTAATAGTTCATCGAGTATGTTATTAATAGTAGTAACCGAAATTGGTTTTTGTGTTGTCTCGGATACATAATACCCAGCACACTCATCTTCCAGTACAAAATCTTTTGAGTTAAATTCATATTTATAAAGAGTTGTCTTTTTAATTATTGAAACCCATTTCTTCTCGATGGCAATCACTGCTTTTACATTACTACGACCTAGCAATCTGTTAATATCAGCAGGGTTAGAATCTTGCTTCGGAAAGAAAGTAACTCTCGGGCAATTTCTAGGTAACAGATAATTATGTAATTTATCTTCCGAGATTGCCCAAACTAAATTTTTTGGTTTTCTTAAAGATCGCTTGGGGGTGAATTTCTTAATACCGGGCGTTTCGCTAATATGATATAAACTCATATTTTTATCTCTGAGCAATCAGATTATTTTCTCAACTGTTTCAGCTCTTGTTTTTCTTTTAAAGTTAGTTTTTCAGTAGCTGGTGAATATGCCGCGGGTTTAATTTTCTTGATGTTCTGCTTCAAATATTTAAAAGTTGGTTTGGGATAAACTTGGTATAATTCCTTCAAAGTCCAGCCAACGCCTTTTTGCACATAGTATTCTTTATCATCGAGCAAATTATCAACCGACTTAACAATTTCTTTAAATAGCAGGAACTTTTTCTTGGTTCGACTAAAATAGAGAAAACTTACAACCGATTGTCTTCGTTTCCATTGATTAGAAGAACGATTCCATTGCCTTAGAACAGGCACAACTTTTTCTGGAATTATTTCAAGGATTTTTGTATATAGTTTAGCAAGTGCATCACACTCTCCCCAGTCCACAACATATTCCTGCCAGGTCTTCAATATTTCCCAACCCGATAATAATTCTTTCTTTTTATGGGCAAACTTTTCGCAATAGAAATACGCCTGTATTTTTGCCCACGAGTTACCCGCATGCTTCCAGATATAATCCCAGATTAATATCTGTTCGTCAAATGATAAATGAGAAAAAGAATACTTGTGTTTGGTAAGTTGCCGCTGAGCTGGCACTTGTTGTTTTACGCACTTAACTTCTTTATTTACTTCGACTAGACAATCTTGATAAAACTCCCTAATTTTATCTTTTTGCATTTTGTGATTTTAACTCTAATTAAAGGTTTGTCAATCGAATAAGTTAGCAATATAGCGATTAAGCAATTGAGCCATGAAAAAACTGTGTATCTAGATCAAAACGTTTATTGACAGTGTCGGTCGGTAATTATATAGTTTCGCGATTTGGCTTTTCGGTAAGTACATTTGACAATCAGGAAAATAGCAATATAATCTGATTAATAACATTTGATTATTAAGTATCAGGTGAATAAATGAAAAAAAGTAATCTCGGATATTTAGGATTTTTAGGTTTCTTAGGATTCCTTGGCATGACAACCAAAATTTCAGGTTTGTATGGATTATTCGGTCTTTTCGCGCTCTTTGCATTCTTCGGAATGACCGACAAAGGCAATAAATCAAAATAATATTTCACCGTTGAGATCAAATAAGAAAAATGAATAGTAACAATGTTTTAATTAAAGCGGAAAAACTGACCAAGAAGTTTGGCCAGTTGGTCGCAGTTGACAATATTAACTTTGAAGTAATGAAGGGCAAATGTTTCGGGTTTCTTGGTCCTAACGGTGCCGGGAAAACAACCACGATAAGAATGATACATTGTGTCCTGCCATTGAGTTCGGGCTCACTCGCCGTTGCTGATATGGATGTGTCAAAACAGCCGAGAGCGATTAAAGCGATAATCGGCATTGCGCCGCAGGAAGATAACCTAGACCCGGACTTTTCGGTTCTTTACAACCTGATTGTTTATGCAAGATACTTTGATATTCCCAAGGTCGAAGCTCAAACCCGAGCTAAACAACTGCTGCAATTTATTCAATTAGAAGAAAAAAGCAATGTCCTGATTGACGAGCTTTCGTCCGGAATGAAGCGTCGGGTTGTTTTAGCACGGGCATTAATTAACGAACCGCAAATTCTGATATTGGATGAACCAACGACCGGACTCGATCCGCAAGCGCGCCATCTGATTTGGGATAAAGTCAGGAGTTTAAGAAAACAGGGGGTTACGATAATTTTGACTACTCATTATATGGAAGAAGCGGCACAGCTTTGCGACCGCACCCTAATTATGGACAACGGCAAGATAATCGAGCAGGGTAAACCCGAAGCTTTGGTTAAGAAACATGTTGGTGAAGAAGTCCTTGAAGTGGCATACGACGAAGAGATTATCGGCTATCTCAAAAAGGGTTTTCCGGATGCCAAGCTGGAAATAGTTAATGACCGGGTGCAGGTTTTTTCTAATCAGCCGCGTGGTATTTTTACCGGCTTATTAGAAAAATTCCGCTACAAGGGCGCGATTTTAAGGGATGCTAATTTAGAAGACGTGTTTTTGAAATTAACCGGTCGGAGATTACGCGAATGAAGATGTCTTATTTTAGGTTGCCCAAACTCAGTTATCGGGTCCGGTTGGTTTGGCGGAGAAACTTCGATGTCTTCATAAAAACTTATCTGGTCAATTTCATTCCGCCTTTAGTTGAACCGTTATTCTATTTAGTGGGATTAGGTTTTGGTCTGGGTGGTTTTGTCCGACCGCAAGAAGGTCTTCGTTACATTGCTTTTATCGCACCGGCATTAGTCGCGGTATCAATGATGTACTCGTCATTTTTCGAATGCACCTACGCATCGTTTGTGAGAATGTACTACCAAAAGACCTTTGATGCGATAACTGCGACACCGGTTAACTTAGATGAAGTTATCGCGGGTGAAATTCTGTGGGGTGCGACCAAAAGCTTTATTAACTCAACCATTGTCCTCTTGGTCATTTTAATCTTCGGACTGGTCTCAAGCCCTTTGTTTTTATTGATTCCACCGCTTTCTATTTTAATCGGTATATTATTTGCAAGTATTGCCATGTGCTTTACCGCAATCACGCCCAACATTGAAACATTTAATTATCCGTCTTTTCTTTATATTACACCGATGTTCATTCTCAGCGGTACGTTTTTCACGATCACCGGCATGCCTCACGCTTTACAGCTATTTGCCAAACTGTTTTTTCCGCTCTATCACGCTGCCTTGCTGTCAAGGGCATTGGCTTTGGGCAGAATCGGTTCGCATCTTTGGTTCAGCATCGGATGGATTTTATTCTTCACGCCGATCTTCTTTATTCTCGCAATAAATTTAATGAAGAAAAGGTTAATTAAATAATATGATTCGAAAGAATTTATTTTACATCTTAGCTTTTATATTTTTAAGTTTTGGCTGCTCTAAAAAATCAACCAAAATTGAAGTAACTTTCTGGCATGCGATGGGTGGTAATGTCGAGAAGACTCTGCAGGGAATGGTCGCGGATTTCGAGTCCACGCATAAAAATATCCATGTCAACTTAGTTGGCATGGCTGACTACAACACTTTGGCCCAGAAATTAATGAGCGCCGCATCAGTAAATCAACCACCCACCATCGCACAGATGTATGAAAACTGGACCACGCAACTGTTGAATAATAATTATCTTGAACCGCTTGAAAGCTATGTTAAAGGCAAAAAAGGGCTGACCCAAGCCGAACTTGACGATATCTGGCCCGTGCTGATTCAAAATAATACCTGGGACACCACAATTATCACTCTGCCGTTTAATAAAAGCGTACCGGTTTATTATTACAATATCGACCTTTTCGAGGATGCCGGCATAAGAGATTTTCCTAAAACCTGGGATGAATTTCGCAAGGCCTGTTTTAAAATGAGCAAGCTAAAAGATCAATACGACAATCCGATTCTACCGACCGCCGGTGGAACCGACATCTGGGTATTTGCTTCAATGTTATACCAAAAAGGCGGTAAACTCTATGACGAGGAAAACGGATTACCTTTGTTTAATAGTCAGGAAGCAGTGCAGGGTTTACAATTTCAGGTTGATTTGATATATAAAGATAAAGTTCAAAGTTCACGGAGTGGACCCGACCTGCTCGATGATTATTTGGCTGGAGGATTAGCGATGACGCCATTCAGTTGTGCCCGTCGGGCGATAATGTTGGGAGTTGAGAGTTTTGAAATTGGCATGGCGCCCTTGCCGGTATGGGATAAACCCGCTTCAATCATTTATGGCACAAATATCGGAATGTTTAAATCGGCTCCTCAGGTTCAAAAAGATGCGGCTTGGGAATTTATCAAATGGTTTATCAAAGAGGACAATCAAATTCGCTGGTCGTTAGGCACTTATTATGTACCGATTCAGAAAAGTGCACTTAATGACCCTCGGATGCAAGAACAATTTAACAAAACACCCGGTTTACAAGAAGCATACGGGCAAGTTCAAAATGCGGTTTTTGAACCAAGAGGAGAGGCGTGGTTTGAAGGCAGGAAGATTCTGATTGAGGATGGACTCGAACCACCGACACTTGGCAAAAAGTCAGCCAAAGAAGCACTGGACTTCGCCGCTTCAAAATTAACCGAAAGAACTACGAAATAAAAGGCTAACCACTGACATATCCCCGCCTTTGCACGTAAGGTGAGGGATAAAATATCTTTCTTTTAAAAATTATAGCATTAGTGAAGAGCATATAAATCATAGTTGTATAAACTGATATATCAGCGCTCATTGAACATATTTATTAAATTATTTTATGCAACCTTTTTGAATCAGCCATAGTCTAACCAATTGAAAGGGGTGATATATATGAACAATATAGCACACCAAGTATGTTTCCCATCGATTGGCAACCGAAGTCCGATTCTTAGCACAACGAGTCGATATACACGCACTGCTTATTATCTAACCAATGCTTTTGTCTTTTTTATAATTCTCGCAACCTTTGGGTATGTTAAGTACAATCAATGGCAAAATCAAAAAACTATCATCACTACGACTAACCCGCGTGTAATAGTCTTGTCATATGCACAATTAGGGCCACCGCCTTCAATTCAAGGCAGTGACGCACTAACTCCAACCACAAGTGGCGGGAAAGCATCGGCTCCCAATGTCGGTGTGCCCAAACCCGTTTCTGATGAATTAGCGCAGCAGGAAACCTCACTTGACCAGGCAACGATTTCAGGAATCACAGCCATTGGTCCAGGCAACGGCGACGGCACGATTGTCGTTGATAATACGATACCGGAAATCAGTGCTTATATCCCACATGAGGTCGAACCAAGATTCTTATTTAAACCGAACTTAGTTTATCCGGCAGCAGCAAGAAGTTTTGAATACGAAGGAACGGTTTATGTGAAAGCGTTATTAGACCTTGACGGCTCAGTTATGAGAATTGCCGTAGTGAAGAGTTCGGGTTATCCGATTCTTGACTCGTCCGCAGTTAACTATATCGCAAATGCAAAATTTTCACCGGCCGAGCAACATCAAAAACCAGTTAGAGTCTGGATTGGCCAGACAATCACATTCCGACTTAATACCAGTACGAGCAAGTAATTAATTTAAATGTAGTAAAATTAGAGAAAGAGGTAAACAAAAGGCGGAAATACATTCCGCCTTTATTTTTTTCTATTTAATTTTTGATGTTTCCATGGAGGGGATACTTTTCCTATGTTAGTAGGTTTTAGTTGCTAGTTGCTAATGTTTAGTGAGTTAAACCAATTTCACTCAAATTTTATTCTATCTGCAGGTAGAATTTTCAATCAATTTCGGGGCTGGGTTAATTCCAAAAAATTAAGGGAGAAGAAGAGAACCGTTCCAATTCTTTTCTATCTTATATGTTGAAGGCTGTAATCTCATCGATCCGTAAATAGAATTTCTCCATTCCTTCGCACTTCACACCATGTGGAAAACCAATGAATTCACCAAATAAACCGCAATCCTATTTTAACCTCGTATTGCACTTCCTTTCTATCTTCATTTACTCGGAAGATATGGGTAGCCCCAAACAAGGAGTTTTTTCTTGAGACTTCTTTCCCATCATAGAAGATTTTTTCTGTTCCGAAAAACTTAATTCTAATTGTGTGTCCTTTGCATGTTACTATTCTCATTATGTCTTCCTAAAAATCATATTTACAATCGCTATCTCTAATAATTTAACTCCAAAATAATGGTTGTCAATATGTGAAAAACATTATCTACGAAATATTCTATATTGAAAAAAAGGAAGTAAATTTATATAGGGACGGTTTTCTTTTTAACATATTGTCTTTTTCTCAAAATCTCTTTAACCCCCGCATCGAAGAAGGAAATGAAAAATTAAAAACCAGAAATAAAAAACACATATTAAAGATTCGAAAATATTTTTTATTTCACTTTATAGTTTTGCCTGTGTTGCTTTGCGTCTATCCGTGTGCACCGGTGGTTTTATTTCTCAGTTGCTTTGCTGATAAATCATTTCTAAATCTTACAAAGCTCGCATGTCTTAATGCGCCGGATTGGAACCGTTCAAATCCCTTTATCTCGACTACTTTACCGAGATATTTTTTGGGATTTAAAGTCAGTTCGACTCTCACTGAAAATGGCATCTGACCAACCCGCATTACTTGTACGAGTTTATTATCTTTCCATAATCCGCAAATAATATTGCCAACAATGCCTTTCCTGGGTACTTGGTAGTTCTTAATCCATTCCCACGATGCATTACCAAACTCATAACCCATAATAATGAACTCATCGGTCAGAACTTTTTTCTTCTTCCACCAGTTCTCTGATTTGAAGTTCTTGTCCAAATCCTTTATTACAATTCCCTCATATCCTTGTTTGATATATTGCTTAAATATTTCAGGAACTTTTCTCGCTCGGACAATTTTGCCTTGAACCGGCTCTAAATGCTTTTCCTGTAACCCTATTAGTAATTTATTAAGATGACTCTTCCGTTTTACAACATCTCTATCTTCATCCTCTGCCTCGACCATATCAAAAATATGGATAACCGGATAACCTCGTTTCTCAACTGCAATTCTTCCTGCCTGACTGCCATATTCTGCTTCGCCTAAAAGCCAGATGTCTGAAGGAAATTTATCTACTGAATTACTAAGCAGTTGTTCTAATGTGGTTTTTCTTTCACCTCTTCGTGACCAGACTTCAATCTTGTTATTCTTTTTGCGGATGGATGTAAAGATACCGTCGAATTTCGGTTCGACTAAATATATCCCAGATGATGGATTTTCAATAATTGATACGCAAGGTTTATAGAGCATTATTTAACTTTTTTCTCTGATTGGAATATAGATATCGATTTCAGAATTAGGATCATCAACATCCTTAGCCCGTTCATCATACAGCTCAAATTCAAACCAGTCCGCTTCTTTATATTTTGATTTGGGCAGCCATTCTTCATGTCCATGCCGCGAAGTCTTAGGTAGGTTTTTTATACCACCTTTTGCCGTAAAGACCGCATAGCTATTTGCCGGAATAACCTTACCGACCATATTCATCGGGATTTCTGATAAATCGGGCATTTCCATTGCCACCATATAAAACCATTTATTCTCATGATAAAACTCTTCGGTAAAAAATTCTACACCGTATGCCTTATTGCAGTCTTTCCAGCTTATTCCGACATTAAGTTTTAAAAATATTTCCCAGGCTTTAGTGAATACTCCTTTATCTGAATTTCCATATACCACTCAAAGTTGCACTTCCAAATTGAATTTGCTTTATCTTAATGTTGTAGTATTATTTTCGTTGTATGTTTATTCTGGTCTTGGCGGATAAAATAAATTCCTGGTGCGAGATGAAGTACATTATTATTGCCTGATTTTAATGTATAAACTTTTTTACCAGTTATATTATATAAATCTAGTGATTTATTGCCTAGTATATTAATAACACCATGCATGATGGTTGGAAATTGTTTCAATTGTTCCTTAGAAAGATTCGTGTTCTCATTTATTGTATTGAGACCAATCGGTCCAGCCATCGCAGCAACACAAGCGACTCCGAGTTTTGCACCGCGTAGTACCTGACCAAGTCTTAAAATTCCGATTGTATCATGGGTTGTATGATAGTGTGGATTTGAACCGTTCCAGATACCCCACTCGGTGTCTTCCAGCGCAAATACCGCTTTATATCCATGTTCCCAGAATGGTGTATTGTCACCAGCACAATCTTCATCTAAGTAATTTATTAAATTTAGCCCAATGTCATATTGAACATTTGCTGACTCAGCAAGAACTGCTAATGGGGTTGAAGCGGTATTGCGATTTACATACATCCGCGTGCTATCATAAGCAGTATAAGCAATCATATCAAAATTATAAGCACCGCCGATTTTTAGCTGTTGCGGAACTGCGACTGAATCGACCCAATGATAAGAACCGAGCATCCATTGCTCTTCACCCGAGAATGCGACGAACTTAATTGTCCAGCGGAACCGGTACCGAGATAATATGCGTGCCGCTTCAATCACTACCGCGGTGCCGGTGCCATTATCATCCGCACCGGGCGCGGATGTATATGGTGTATTAGAGTAAGAATCAAAATGCCCGCAGATAATCACAATACTTTCTGGTTGCACCTGACCAGTTATTGTTGCGATAACATTATATGAAGTGTCTCGCTGAGTGCCGGCAAGATAAATATCATACACGGTTGGTAAACTGTATGCGACTAATCGGTCGCGAAGATACCAAGCAGCAGTGTCGCACTTGCGGGAATAAGTATAGCGGGTGCCATAGTTCTGTAACCGACGAAGAGTTGTAAGTAAACTGTCAAGCGAAACTGCCTGTACCATCTGCTGAACTAAAGAATCGTGACGTGGGATAAAAAACTCTTCAGTTGGTTCTTCTATTTGTAATGACTGGTCGTGGAGCAGTCTCATTTCAAACCCTTGAGTTTTTGCTCGTAATGCTTCTGATTCCGACATGCGAACAAGTGTTGAACGCTCGCTATCAAAAAGAAATTTGCCCGGATAAGAACTTTTACCTAGTCCGACTTTATAAACCAAGAAGTATTCGTCGGAAGCCAAGTTCTGATCGAGAATTTCATATTGCCACCCTTTAGTTTGTATGGTTTGTTCCAGTTTATTGTCTAATTTAACTAAAAGCACAACTTTGAAATCATGATACATCTGAATATTCATTTGCGCTGCTTCGAGTCGCTTTTCAGGTGTTATTTTAATAAGCGCAAGTTTCTCCGCATTTACTAATCCGCTTAGCACGAATAATCCTATGAAAAAAACTATAAATTTACATTTCATTTTGTTATCCTTTTCTGTATCATCGCAAAAGTCACACCGGATGGTTCGTTAAAAAGACAAATGTAGACACCAGGATTTATTTCGTGGGCGGGAATAACAATAAAAGCGCCCAATTTTTCTATCTCTTTTTCCTTTTTATAAACATCATCCACTTCAATATAAATAGTAAGAAATGGCAGTTTTGTCTGTTTAAAAGTAAATATCCCACCGCCGCGAAATTGATTTTCTTCTCTTGGAAGTTCGTGAATTGTTGTTTTCTCGTCGTATTCAAAGTTCCAGCCAAATGCTTTTTTAAAGAACTCGACCGATTTCTCGGCATTGTTTGACGCAAGTTCCCAATATACGATTGGATTTCCGCTCATTTATTTTCTCCTTCTGTTTTTACTATCTCTTGCCAGATTTTAAGCGCCGCTTCTTCTTTTACTTTGGCTTTCTGTAATAGCGCAATTTCCTCTTGTCTCATCTCGGCGGTCCATTCGTTACTGCTTTTAATTATATTAGAGTTGGGAATGTTGATTTTCGTTTCCTGTAAAAGCTTCGATTCTTCTTTGTAAATATTTGCCAATTCGGTTAGCTTTTTTGACAACTCCGGAATTTTAACCGCAACCGTTTCTAAATATGGCGCGGCGTCATTCCGGTCAACGGCCAATCGGTCAAAAATCCAACCATTAGCTAAGACCGCATTGTTAAACTTCTGGCTATCCATTTTGGCAAAATCGCTTTTCTCTAAATGTTCAATCCATTTGTCAAAGGCATTTATGCCTGAGTAGTATTGACCGTAATTCTCAGTTGTAAGATTCGCCAAAATGGTCTTAAACGATTGTCGATACAACTCGGCATCTTTTGCTATATCTTTTTTACCCGTGATTACATACAAAGCCCAGGGAAATTTTTGGGCAATCTCATAGCTGTTGCGCTTATCAAAATAAGTTCGGCATAAAAATTCTTCACCATTATTTTGATAACCGGCGATAAGCCCCCATTCCAGCGCATCGATTAAGTCAATCGCAATGACTGGCATCTTCTTATCAATACTCTGCATGATTGCCTTTTTTATCTCTGGTTTATTCTTCCCATCCGATGAAAGCGAATAAGATTTGTATTCAAGACCGAGTGCTTTCAAAGCGTCTTCGCCATTATTATACCCGCAGGTCGGGTCGGGAGAGCTGGGACACCAATCTTTACAAAAATGCAATCGGAATGCAGCTCCCGATACTCCGTTAATCTCCACATAATCTTTTTTAATTCCAAGATAATTGGCAGCCAGTTCAACACAAGCAAGAAAGGAATTAATCTTACCAGTTCCCCAGCTTAATTTCGGAATACTCTCGATAACAACCGCATCAGCTTTGTATTTTACGTCAGGCAATAATTCTTTCAAATAAACTCCCATCTGACCTTTGGGTAGTTTTATCATTAGTTCTTTTCCTTCTCTTAAAACCGTTATCTCGACCGACTCGCTTTTAAGTTCTGCTTTCATTTCATTAAGCTCTGTAAGCGTGTTGACTGGTTTACCGTCGTATTTCAGAAAAATGTCTTTAACCAGTATACCAGATTTATCTGCTGGAGAGTCGGGCACAAAATTTTGAACGATTAACATTGTTTGTTCAGTTTGTTTTTCCGCTTCTTTTGCTATGACTACAGAAACGGAAAACAACAATCCGGTTAATATTACACACATCAGCTTTTTCATACATCCTCCTGTATTAGGCACGCTTATTTGAATTTGTACAGATACTAAATATAAACTAATTTTTTCTTAAAAGTCAAGTCAGAATATCTTCTCTTGACAAATCAACTTTTTATATATCTATTATATTATGCTTAAGAGCTATCTTCTCGGTATTGATTTAGGCGGAACTCAGCTTAGATTTATTTTAGCTGAAGAAAAAACCGGGATTACGGTAATTAATAAACAAAGCTCTAAAAAGTCCTACCCAAGTCCTTTCTGTGAAAACGAAGAATTGACAAAAGACTCGTATATATGTAATCTACCTGACAAAGAAAAAGTTAATGCTTATATTATTAAGAAACTGCAAGGATATCTTAAAGAACTAAATATTCAAAAAGAACAAGTCTCAGGTATCGGTATTTCAGTTGCGGGCAAAGTTCATTCTGATTGTAGTTTTATTGGTGCTAATATGCCGAAAAAGTTTGCTAAAAAGATTGGCAATAAATACGGAGTAGATTTGATTTCTGATTTAAAACAAATTTTTGATGTTAGAATCGAGATTGAAAACGATGCTAATTGTGCAGGTATTGCTCAAAGTATTTATTATGCAGAGCAGGGCATTGACCCGAATTCTACTTTTTATATTACCGTAAGCACTGGTATTGGCGGCGGCGGACCGAAACGGGATTTAGATGAAGTCGGGCATATGATTGTTGACGGCTATTTCCCCGGTTTAAAACCTTTGTGCGGATGCGGAACTTATGGTTGCATCGAAGCGTTTGCATCGGGTGAGGGAATTAAAAAACAGGCATTAACAATTTTGAATATATATTTTAACAAATCTGAACTTTTCAACAAGCTGAATATCTATGAAAATATTAGAACTGATAAAAAATACAATCTGCAAGAAATTATCAGAAAATCTGAATTAAAAAATCTATATCAGGATAAAAAAGACATTAACGCAAAAACAATATTTAACTTGGCAAATCTGAACAAGAAAAGAAAAACACCCGATGACTTTGCATATTATCTTGTCGATACCGCCGCCGCCCGCTTTGCTAAAGTTTTAATTAATATCTCGTCTGTTCACTCGATTGAGCGGTTTGGTGTTGGCGGTTCGGTTGTCACGAATAATCCGAAATATTTAGATTTAGTTCAAAAGAAAATAAACTTATACAACTCCGGTTGTATCCTTGATATGAAAATAAAAGTTGAGTTAACTCCATTGGGTAATTACACAACTGATTATGGTGCTTTGTTTCTGGTCGTCGAGCCAAAACACCAGCAACAATGGATTAAAACAATCATGAAACTGAATCGGGGTTGACGCAGAATTTATCGTAAGGGATCCCCGAAATCGGGAAATTATTATCTGCTCTCCTGGGTTTTTATAAATCAGTGTTAATCTTGTGAAGTCTCATGGTTTCATATTTATAATTAGGTGCGGGGTTGACACAGTATAATCACAACTCTATAATAAACTATGGGACAAAACTGGAAAGGTACTTTAGAAAAAATTGATGATTATCGGTGGAAGATTCCTAAAAGTTACAAATCTCAAATGAGAGTCGATGGCATTATTTACATTGATGCCCGACTTTTAGAAAAAGTAAAAGAAGACCAGGCACCGGAACAGGTTGCGAATGTGGCGACCTTGCCGGGCATTTTAAAAGCATCAATGGCGATGCCGGATATTCACTGGGGTTATGGTTTTCCAATTGGCGGTGTTGCTGGGTTTGATACAAAAACTGGAGTGATTTCACCCGGTGGAGTTGGCTATGATATTAACTGCGGTGTTAGACTGCTAAGAACAAACCTCTCGCGCAACGATATTACTGATGATATATTAGAAAAGTTGGTCCGCTCGTTATTTCACGATATTCCATCTGGAATTGGTTCCACCGGCAAGATTAGAATTTCCGAAGAGGAAGTTAAAGTTGTTTTGATTAAAGGTGCCCGCTGGGCATATGAAAATGGCTATGGCACAAAAGACGATTTAGAATATACCGAAGAACACGGCCAAATGAAAGGTGCTGACCCAAATAAAATCTCTCGACGCGCCTTGGAGCGGGGTGGTCCGCAACTAGGCACATTAGGCGCGGGAAATCATTTCTTGGAAATTCAGGAAGTGGAAGAAATCTATGATGTGAATGCGGCCAATATTTTTAGATTAGAAAAAGGACAGATTACCGTGATGATTCACACCGGTTCAAGAGGTCTTGGTTATCAGGTCTGCGATGATAATGTCAAAGATTTAGGCAGGGCAGTCCAGAAATATAATATTTCATTGCCGGACCGCCAACTTGCCTGTGCGCCGATTGAATCAAGTGAAGGTAAAGCGTATTTTGCCGCAATGGCTTGTGCCGCTAATTATGCCTGGGCAAACCGGCAATGCATTACCCACTGGGTACGCGAAGCGTTTAGAAAGGTTTATAATAAAACTCCGGATGAATTAGGGATGGAATTAATCTATGATGTTGCACATAATATCGCTAAGTTTGAAGAGCATACTGTGGATGGTAATAAGATGACGGTTTGCGTTCATCGTAAAGGCGCAACCCGCGCATTTCCGCCAAACCATTCAGCATTGCCGGATAAATACAAGTCGCTTGGACAACCGGTAATTATTCCGGGTGATATGGGAACGAACTCTCACTTGTTATTAGGAACACAAAGAGCATTTGAAGAAACGTTCGGTTCGACCTGTCATGGTGCCGGCCGGGTCTGGTCAAGAACTCATGCACTGGATGAAACCCGAAACCGCGATGTTGCACGCGAACTAAAATCAAAAGGCATTTTAGTGATGGCAGCATCAAGAGAAGTGTTGCGGGAAGAAGTGCCGGATGCATATAAAGATGTTGATGTTGTAGTTGATGTCTGCCATAAAGCCGGAATCTCGAAAAAAGTCGCTAAGATGAGACCTTTGGGAGTAGTAAAAGGATAACTTTAAAACCCGAATTTCTAAATTCGAAATCTAAACAATCACTAATGATCAGATTCCAAAACAAACTTCCTGAAACAGAAAACCGCTAAAATGGATGAAATGTAAATTATCGCATGCTTTCGCCCGATAAAATCACTTTAGTTCCCGAGTCTCCTGGTGTCTATATCTTAAAAGATAAAAGAGGCAGGATTATTTATGTTGGAAAGTCAAGAAATCTTAAAGATCGACTCCAGGCTTACACCCAAGAGCAGGCTAATTTTCCACGAGAACAACTGATTAGAAATATTTATGACTTAGAATTTGTTGAAACCAAATCCGAAGTCGAAGCACTAGTTCTCGAAGACAATTTAATTAAACTCAACAAACCAAGATTTAATGTCCGATTAAAAGACGACAAGAAGTTCCCATACTTAAAAATCACCGTTCAGGAAAAATTCCCCAGAATTTTTGCGACACGAAACTTAAGGAAAGACGACTCAGTATTATTTGGTCCTTATACCAATGCAAAAAACTTGAGACGGGCAGTCAAAGCAGTAAGAACTATCTTTAAAATCAGAACCTGCAAAAAGAAACTTCCTTTATCAAAACCAGAGCGACCGTGTCTTAATTTTGCAATGAACCGCTGTCTTGCACCGTGTCAGGGCAATGTTTCCGAGGTCGATTATCGTCAACGGATCAATAATGTTATCAAATTCCTCTCTGGTAAATCAATCGACTTAGAACAAGAACTTGAAGCGCGAATGAAAAAAGCAGCGGAACGGGAGGAGTTTGAAACCGCCGCAACTCTGCGTGACCAGCTCTTTGCTTTAAAAGACATCACCCAAAAACAAGACGCGGTCTTTACCGATATTGCAGCACGTGATATTATCGGTTTGGCCGCTACTGAAACATTTATCAAAGATAGTTTTGGACCTCCAAAATCATATGCCAATGCAACGTTAATGAAAGTCCGTGATGGGAAAATTATCGGCAAGGAAAATTACCCGTTCACGTTAAGCAAAAAGACGAGTCCTCATGAAATTATCGAGACGCTTTTGAGAACAGTATATCTTCACACCTATGACATTCCGGATGAAATTATTATTCCAATTAATCTTGAAGATAAAAAGGTCTTTACCCAGTGGTTTCGGCAAGAGAGAAAAAAGAAAGTCACGATTTATAATCCGCGCTCCGGCATAAAAAAGCGCTTGTTAAAATTAGCATCGACGGATGCGGAGATCGGGCTTGCTGAAATTATGCCGGTGCCGAAAATATCGCCGCCGCTCTTAGAATTACAGCGAATCTTAAATTTAGCCGAACCGTCTAAAGTAATTGAAGGAGTTGATATATCCAACATCTCCGGCACATCCGCCACCGGCTCGATTGTTGTGTTTACTGATGGTTATCCTAATAAAAAAGAATACCGAATGTTCAGAATCAGGACGGTCGCGGGACCTAATGACTATGCCATGATGCAAGAAGTGCTGACCCGCCGAATACAAAGCCTGATTATAAATAACAGACCTTTGGCCGATTTGGTTTTGATTGACGGTGGTAAAGGTCAGCTTTCCTCGGCAGTAAAAGCCTACGCATCCGCGCCAAAACAAATTCCACTCTTGGCATTTGCCAAGCGGACGGATATGTTATACTATAATGATGGAAGAGAAATTTCGATTCCCGCTTATTCTCCAGCACTGAAGCTACTCAAGCGAATCCGAGACGAAGCGCATCGTTTTGCGATTAAATATCACAAGAAATTAAGAGGTAAAAAACTAATTGCATCCGAATTAGATTATATTCAGGGGATTGGTCCGAAGCGCAAGCAGATACTAATAAAACATTTCGGCAGTCTGGATAAAATTAAAGAAGTGAGCGTCGAGCAAATTGCATCATTAAAAGGATTTAACCAGAAAATTGCCGTGAAGATTAAACAGTCGTTAACTTCTAATTAGTGATATCAGCAAAAATCATTCTCTTTGACCTTGATGGCACTCTCACTGATTCCAAACAAGGTATTATAAATTCAATTCGTTATTCTTTAGCTAAAATGAAGCTTCAAGAAAATAACATTAGTCTCGAACGGTTTATCGGCCCACCTTTATCCGAATCATTCGAAAAATATTTTGGTTTGGATAATAAAACTGCGCGACATGCGGTAGCGGTTTATCGGGAATACTATGCGGTTAAAGGTATTTTCGAAAACCAACTATATCCCGGAATAATCGAGTTACTCAAAGCGCTTAAAGAGAAAAACAAAACTCTGGTTTGTGTTACATCTAAAGCCGCATTTTATGCAGAACAGATATTAGAGCATTTTAATTTAAGTCAATACTTTTTACGGACAGTTGGTAGCAATATGGATTTAACCTGCACTCATAAGATAGAATTAATAAAGCTTGCACTTTCTCATTTTACCAATCAAAATAAATCTGATTTTATCATGATTGGTGACCGTGCGGACGATATAATCGGTGCCAAGAAAAACAACATCGCTTCGATCGGTGTATTGTATGGCTATGGAACTCCTGAAGAAATAAAAGAAGAGCAGCCAACCTATATCGCTAACTCAGTGTGTGATGTAAAGAAACTTCTAATCAGCTAACCCTTGCCAGAAGTAAATAAACATTACCGAGAAGTAAAAACCGTTCTGCGCAAAGCGATTTTACCCGACTCGTATTTTGTCGGTAAATATAGTTTTTCGCCGTACCAGGCATGTGAGCATGGTTGTAAGTATTGTGATGGCAGAGCTGAAAAATATTATGTCGAAGGCGATTTTGACCGCGATATCGTAATTCGAAAAAATCTGCCCCAAATCTTAGAACGCGAACTGTCTCGGATAAGAGAAAAAGCGATAATCATGATCGGTTCGGGTATTAGCGATCCGTATCAGCCAGTTGAAAAAGAAGAAATGTTAATGTCTGAATCTGCCAAAATCATCGTTAAATACAAGTTGCCTGCTTCAGTAATGACCAAATCAAATCTTATATCACGTGATATTGATATATGGCAAGAAGTGAATAAAGATGCTGGTTTTACCTTGATGGTTTCATTAACATTTACTGATGATGAACAAAGAAAGATTTTTGAGCCGTATTCGAGTTCGGTGCAAGAGCGACTCGATGCCTTACAAAGATTTAAAGAAAAGGGATGTAATATCGGCATAATTGCGATGCCATTTTTACCTTATGTTTCCGACACCGAAGAAAACATCGAGCGACTTTTTGTAAAAGCAAAGCGCATCAATGCTGATTTTGTAAAGCCGGAGGGGTTGACTTTAAGACCAGGTCGTCAAAAAGATTTGTATATGGATATTATAAAGAATTATTATCCTGAGTTAGTCAGCAAATACGACGCACTTTATATTGAGAATCGACCATCCGGCGCACCAATCTTTGGATATCGACAAGACTTACACCAAAGGTTTAATAAGATTATTGATAAATATAAAATAAGCACGGAAGTTCCTCACTATATCTATAAAAACAGATTTCCGATTTATGATGAGCTTTATATCCTTTTAAATCATCTGTCTAATTTCAGCACAAAACTTAATATTCCACAAACTACTATAAAGAATAGTCTTGCTAAATATACTAACTGGCTGATTGCAGAAAAGCAAATCTTTAATCGGAAAAGAAAGATGGCGGCAAAAGAATTAGAGGATAAATTATTAGTACTTATGAAAAGTCAAGAATTTTCTAAGATTTTTCCAAATCCAAAACTTGCTAGAATTGCAAGAGCAGCGGTTTTAGAAAGCAAGACATTTCTTAATACCGCTCACTTGAACACGCATCACACAAAAAAGAATTAATTCTTAATTATTAATTGATAATTTTGAATTGGTAAATTACATTTTTCGAGATTCTGTGTTATCGGTGGTTGAATATTTACGATATTTCGGTCAGAAGTTCTACTGCTTGCCTCACCGCAAATCTTACTCGGTCGGCACAGCCGATATCGTGGATGCGTGTGTGATATTCTTTTAACCCATCCGGCGTTTTTAGGTTTACCCCGGTAAGTTGACTGCAATTGACATAACCAAACCTCTGCTTAAACATAGCAATATATTGATCAATCATAGTCCAAGCTTGGGATGGATTTTCGTCAGGACGATTTCTTCCAAGTTTCATACCAATCGCCAGGGCAACACCGGATACTGAGCCGCAAAGCAACCCATTTAGACCAACCCCGGCACCGATCGCAGTCCCGAGTTTCGGAATCAATTCAGTGTCTATTTTTAGATATTCGGATAAAGTCAAAAGAATGCTTTTGCAGCAATTAAAAGCACGTCCGGTTGGGAAGTTAGCCGGTTTACTGCAAAAATACCGCACGGCTTTTTCTTGCCATGCTTTTATTTCCAGTTGTCTGTATTCTGTCATTGTCCCCTCCTAATTTAAATCGGCAGCTTACTTTTTTTCTTCGACTCTTTCAATAATTAAGGTGCACTTAGTAACAATACCGGCAATCGCGCCAATCGCGACTAACGCAGGAGCAAAAAGCGTTAGCGCAGCAACGCCCGCCGCACCCAAGGTTAATGGAACCTCGAGCAGAGTTCTATCATCTTGCTTGATAATAATTCTGCGGATGTTACCCGCCTGAATTAGTTCTTTGACTTTTTTGACCAATTCAGTGCCATCGATTTTTATTTCTTCTCTTCTAAATTCATCGGACATAATAAACTCCTCACATATTTCTAACCACAGATAAACACAAATGAACACAGAAAAATCTATAATGAATAATTAGCAGAAAATTAATACAGTGTTTACCCGTGTGCACCTGTGGTTATGTCTTTTTTTGGGTTCTTCTCCATTTAGGGTGCAAGATTTATTATGAAGAATACATATAGCAAATTATTAATCTCTTTATTTCCAATCACTTATTAGAAAATAAGTAAAC